>ENA-OQLI01000025-OQLI01000025.1-human-gut-metagenome-genome-assembly--contig:-NODE-25-length-248200-cov-7.894902_pt1 | contig 248200 bp, 211 predicted proteins | sample MGYA00242805_ERZ504812 | MGnify/ENA primary metagenome ERZ504812 (study PRJEB26092, sample SAMD00036430) | human gut metagenome | host: Homo sapiens | study: EMG produced TPA metagenomics assembly of...
CAGCCGCTTTCAGCGGCTGCCTGTAGTAGTGATGCGATGACAAACCCTCAGTACCCCTTCCAGGGGTCAGCAAGTACTGACCCCTCTGGGGTCTGAGCAAACCACTAGTTTACTAGTGGTTTTGATTTTTAATGATAAAATCAAGCCATATTCGATTCTATTGAGCACCGGTAGCTTTTATGACAAAGCGAAGCGAGTAACAAAACAAAGCCCGCCATCACCACATAGATCACAGAGAGACGTATCGCTTACGCAAGCAGCTAGCTACCGGCTATTTTTTATGGGTTCCATTGATACACTATTGCTTCCTTGCCGCAACAATCAGCATCATCGGCCTGCGCATTTCATCCCGCATCCCTTCGAGCTCCATCATATGCGCCGGCGGTTGTGGCTCCACAACGCGCTGAATTTCGAAGCCGTTAGTCAATAGGCTATCGAGATAGGTCGTCAGTGTTTTGTGATATTTGACCACCTCTTCCCCCAGAAAATGCGCCGTACGCTTACCCTCGTAAAAATAATTGTCCACAGGGAAATGCAGAATCTTGCCGTCCGCGTCGTAATACCAGTCCTGCGTACCGTATGCGGTAAAAATGGGATGCTCTGCGGAGAAAACAAACGAACCGCCCGCAACAAGACAGCGATTGACTCGTTTTGCCACCGCATCAAACGACGCGACGTAGTGCAGGGCTAACGAGCTGAGCACAATATCAAAGCTATTTTCTGCAAAGTTGATTTCCTCAATTGGCATACGGAGGTATCGCGCCTGCGGGAAGTGCGTTTTCTCACGGGCCACCTCGAGCATTTTTTCAGAGAGGTCGACCCCCGTGACGCTCATCGCGCCCTGCTCCATGGCATAGATGCAGTGCCAGCCATAGCCGCAGCCGAGGTCGAGCACGCGCTTGCCGGCAAAGTCGGGCAGCAAGTCTTTTAACGTCTCCCATTCGCCGGCGCCGCTTAATCCTTCCCTAGAGCGGGACATTTGGCTGTATTTTTCAAAAAAAACTGGGTTGTCATATTTGTTTTCTTGCATAAAGAATCTCCGTTGTATCAATTTTAGCAACAAGGGGCCTGCCGCGCGGCAGGCCCCTTTGTGGTTTACAGATCAGCATTCTCCGTTTAAGCGTGGAGCTCCTTGTATTTCCGACCAATCGCATCCGCGCCGAGGATCGCGTCATAAACAGCGTCCGGTGTGACAGCAAAGGGCATGTTGCCAAGCGTATCGCTGGGCGCACATGCGAGCTCCGCCACGGCGTGAATCTGCTCCGGCTTAATTTCCGCAATGCCGAGGTCGGCGAGTGTGGTGGGCAGGCCGACGTCTGTGCAGAAGCGTACGACCTCCTGAATCTGCTCAAAATGCTCGTCCTCCAGCACAAGCTGGACGAGCGTGCCGAAGGCGACCTTCTCCCCGTGATAAAAGGCATGGGTTTCGGGGATGGCGGTCAGGCCATTGTGGATGGCGTGCGCGCCTGCAAGGCCGCCGCTCTCGAAACCAATGCCGGAGAGATAGGTGTTTGCTTCCACAATGTTTTCAAGCGCTTTGGTGCAGGCGCCCGCCTTGGCGGCGACGGCGGCCTTGCGCCCATCCGCCATCAGGGTATCATAACAGAGCCGTGCCAGCGCCATGGCGGCGAGCGTCGTTTTGCCGCCTACACAGTTGGTTGCGTTAGAGCGCTGGCAGGCGCGCGCTTCAAAATAGGTTGCCAGCGCGTCGCCCATGCCGGAAACCAGCAGGCGCGCCGGTGCTTTGCTGACGATTTCCGTATCAACCAGCACAACATTCGGGCTGGCAGGCAGGAAAAGATAGCGGTCAAAAACGCCGCCGTCCGTGTAAATCACGGAGAGGGCGCTGCAAGGCGCGTCTGTGGAGGCGATTGTCGGCACGATCACAACGGGGCAGCCCGCGTAATGTGCGGCAGCCTTGGCGGTGTCGTGCGTTTTGCCGCCGCCGACGCCGACGATCAGATCACAGCCGGACGCCTGAAAATCGGCCACCACACGGTCAATTTCACTTTGGCTGCATTCGCCGTGGAAGGGCTCATAAACCGCGGTGCAGTCGGAGCCTGCAACGCTTGCATTGATCGCGGGTGCAACGCGTGCCTGCCCGGAGGCAGTGGTGAGGATAAACAGCTTTTTGCCGAGCATTTCCACATGCTGGCGCAGGTTTTGCAGTTCGCCTTTGCCTTGGATATAGCGGGTGGGGCTTGCAATGATGTTTGCCATAAGAAAACCATCCTTTCTGAAAAAGCCGGAGCTCCGGCTTTCATTGTTTATTGTTGTGAGGAATCAGAGTAGAGGTGCACTGTGTGGAGCGACCGCAGGGTGTTAGCTCAAATCCGTGTTTTCATAAGCTCACCAATGCATCAAACGCTATTGTTTAGGGCTATTATACTGCATGTCCGGCCCACCCGCAAGCGAAAAACGGCACAAAAAAGCAGGCGGCTGAAACGCACTTTTTGCGCTGGCCGCCCGTCTATTTTCTCACTGATTCGCTTTCTTTTTTTTCACAGCCCGTCGGATCAGATAAACCACAACCCCAACCGGGATGGCGATCACGCAGGCGGTGATGACAAAACGCATGGGAATCAGGTCGTAAATCTGGTCGCCTAGGATCGTAAAGGCGATCACACGGGGCGCCAGCCCTAAGAGGGACATTAGAAGATAGGGCGGAAAAATCCGTGGCTTTGTAAATGCGCCGAAGAATAGGCTGGTAAAATCAATCGGGAAGGCAGGCACAAACCGGACGAGGAAGATAAAGCCCGGTTTATCCTGCAAATCAAGGTTTAATAACTTTTCACCGCCCTTCTTTTTGCGCAGGAGCTGTTCCACTCGGTTCCCACCGAGAAAACGGCCCAGCAGATAGGTGGTGAAAACCTCCAGCAGGATGCCGCCCATATTGATCAGGCAGGCCGTGGGCCAATCAAAGGCCATGCCGATGGACACGTAGATCAGGGAAGCGGGGATGACGAACAAAACGGATTTGACGAAATAGACGCCCAGAAGCATGAACACGGCCGCCGCAAAATTCGGTGCCAGATCTACCAGGGCGCGCATATCAATGTGCGTCAGCCGGTCGTAATTGAGGATAATGAGCAGCAGGATCATGAGCGCAACGCACACGCGCGCCGCAACGGAAAGGTTCTCCTTGGTTTTAGCAGTCATCAAAGCACTCTTCTCTCTCCGCAGGGGCGCTGCGGTGTTTTTGCCATACAAATATACTATTATACCGGGCAGCGGAGGAGAATGCAAGGATGAACGAAATGAAATCGTCAACACCGAATTAATCCCTCAGCCACTTTCAGTTGTTCTTTTATTCATGAAAATGTAGGGCCGGACATCCCCATAATGCAACCGCAGAGCCTTAATTTTTGGAACCGATTTCCTCTTTTTTGAATAGAATGCTTTCAGGAGGTGATGGGTTTATGCAAATTCACGTTGTACAATCCGGCCAGACGCTTTATGGCATTGCGAGGACTTATGGCATTTCCGTTGCTGATCTTTCAGCAGCGAATCAGATCAATCCGATTCAAACGTTGGTGATTGGCCAAGCGCTTGTGATTCCTATTTCGGGTATGTATTATTTTGTGCAGCCGGGGGATACTCTTTACAAAATCGGCCGACGATTCGGCGTCAACCATTTAAGGCTTGCCCAAATGAATGCAATCAATCCAATCGATCCGCTGCAAATTGGTTTTCGCCTGTATATTCCGCCCGCGCCGAAAACGCCTGTGGAATCCAATGCCTATGTGGAGGCTGTAAACGGGCGCTTTACAGATGCAGCCACTTCTGCCGTGGTTGAGCATGCGCCTTTGCTTACTTATTTGGCCCCTTTCAGCTTTGAAGCGAGGCCTGACGGAAGCCTCGCCACGTTTGATGTTTCCCCGATCAAGGGCGCGCCAGCGGGCAGCGGGGCAGTGCTGATGATGGCGGTCACCAATCTTGAAAACGGGCAGTTCAGCGATGCGGTGGGCGAAGCGATCCTGAATGATACGTCCGTCCAGGATGTTTTGCTGGATCATATCATTGAGGCAGCAGGGGAATATGGCTTTCAGGATATTCATTTTGACTTTGAGTATCTGCGGCCGGAAGACAGGGAGCCTTATAACGCTTTTCTGAAAAAGGCGGCGCAACGGCTCCATGCGGAGCGGCTTTTAATATCCACTGCGCTGGCCCCCAAGACCAGCGCTTCCCAAACAGGCCAATGGTATACGGCGCATGACTATCGAGCCCACGGAGAAATTGTGGATTTTGTGGTGATTATGACTTATGAGTGGGGGTATAGTGCCGGGCCGCCTATGGCAGTATCGCCTATTGGGCCGGTGCGTCAGGTGTTGGAATACGCCAAAACAGAAATACCTGCCAATAAAATAATGATGGGCCAAAACCTCTATGGCTATGATTGGACGCTGCCCTTTGTGAAAGGCGGAGCCTATGCGCGCGCGATCAGCCCTCAAACCGCGATTTCCCTTGCCAGGGAAAATCATGCCTTTATCGAATATGACTATACGGCCCAGGCGCCCTTTTTCTATTACCGCGACGCCTCACAAAAACAGCATGTCGTCTGGTTTGAAGATGCAAGATCCATCCAGGCAAAGTTCGATTTGCTCAAGGAGCTGAGCCTGCGAGGCGTCAGCTATTGGAAACTGGGGTGGGATTTTCCGCAGAATTGGCTGTTGCTGGAGGACCGGTTCCAGATTATTAAAAAATAAGCGCCATCCAGTTCTATGGCAAAATGCTTTCGCTCCGAATGCCCGAATGTCAGGGCGTCCGGAGCGTTTTTTATATTTCGTTTGCGCCTGTCAGCGGCATTCAATCTCCTTGCCCAAATGAAAGGAATACAGAAGCGTTTGCCCTACGGGCAGGCCGATGCATTCCGCCAATGCCCTGCGGTAAACCGAGAGCTGTGCCCGGTAGCGCCCGGCAAGCGCCGCCTCATCGCTCACCCGGTCGGTTTTGTAATCGACGATAACAAGCCGCCCGTTCTCCACAAAAACGCAGTCCGCAATGCCCTGCACAAGCACCTGCTCGTTGGCGACTTCAGCCGGCAGCCCTTCGTCGCATTCGCCCGCCGGGAGGAAAAAGGTAAATTTATATTCCCGCAGCAGCGTTTCGCTTTGCAGCATCCGCCTTGCAAGTGCGCTCTGGAAGAAGGCGGAAACACGTTTTTGATCCACAGCCTTGCCTTCTGCTTCGGAGAGGAAGCCATGCTGCACAAGCCGCTCCACCTCCGCACCTGGGTTTTCATGCGCCCGATCGTAATCAGAGAACTGCATGAATTTGTGCAGCGCCGTGCCGCGTTCGGCAGGGGAAAGACCCTCTTTCTCCAAAAAGGAGGGGCGGGATACGCCGATCATAGAAAAGGAAAGCTCCCGTTCCCCCAATGAGGAGGCGGCGCGTTTTGCCACGCTGCGGGATAGGGCGGCATAAGGGTAAACATACGTTATCCGGCGGCGGATTTCTTCCTCCAGAGCCAGGTCGGGCGACAGCTCCTGTGTGGGGAGCGCTGCGGTTTCTTCGATTGCCGGCGGGGCGGGGCAAACGGATGTGCGCAGTGGGAAATCAGCCTCCAGAAGGGGAATTTCCCGCTCTGGGATGAGAGCGCGCAGGGCTGCGGCGTCCGGGTGGCGCAGGGCTGCGGCGAGCAGCCAATCCGCATAGCTTTTTGCACTGCGCACGGCGAAGGGCGAAACCGCCGCTTGCTCGCCAAGAGAGGCGGCGAGAGAGGATAGCTTTTGCGCCGGGTTCTTGATGGTCATCACAAGCAGCAGCTTTTCCCGCGCGCGAGTCAGGGCAACATATAAAACGCGCAGCTCTTCGCTGAGCTCGCTGCGCTCTGAGGCGAGGCGGACGGCTGTGTGCGGCAGGGTGGAAAAGAGCCGCAGCGTGCCCTCGTCTCGCCGCATCAGCCCTGCGCCGAGCTTTGCGTGCAGTAGCAGCCGCTGATTACGGCCGGATGGGTTGAACGCGCCTGCGCAGTTCGCCAGGATGCAGATAGGGAATTCAAGCCCCTTGCTCTTGTGGATGCTCATCACGCGCACCACGTCTGCTGATTCAGAAACGGCGGAGGCTGCGGAGAGCTGCGCCTGCTGCTCTTCCAGCCGATCAATGAAACGGATAAAGCCGGTCAATCCCTGATGGCCTGCCGCTTCATATTTCGCAGCGTAGGAGAGCAGCAGCTGGAGGTTGGCTGCGCGCTGCTGCGCGCCATCCATCGCCTGGATAAGGGCAGGGTAACCGGTTTCTTCATAGATACGGCGCAGGAGCGCTTCAGCCGGCAGCGTGGCGCTCAGCCGCCGCAGGAAGGAGAGCTGCGAAAGGAAGGCGGCGCATTTTTGGTTGCCCTGCTTTGCTGCCTGCGTCAGGCAGCGGTAGAGCGGCATGTGCCGCTGTGTTTCCCGCAGGGCCGCCGCTTCGTCCGGCGTGAATCCATAGATAGGGGAAAAGAGCACGCCGAGCACAGGCACATCCTGCAAGGGGTTATCTAGAATACGCAGCAGAGAGAGCATTGTGCGAATTTCTGTAGTATCAAAAAATCCGCCGGAAAGCTCCGCCCATGCGGGCACGCCGCAGCGCGCAAGCTCCTGCACATAGGTATTCGCCCGGCCCTTTACGCCGCGCAGCAGAATGCAGAAATCCTTTCGGCGAGCGGGGCGAGCCTTGCCGCCATCCTGTACGGTCAGCCCTTCGCGCAGCAGGCGATTGATGTGGGCGGCGATATAGCGCGCTTCATACACGGCGGCGCTATCGTCGCCCTTATCGCCTGCATCGAGCAGGTGGATTTCGCAATCCGGATCTTGGCGCTCAGGGTAGGGGGCGGCGGGTACGAGCGCTTCCTCCTGCGTATATTCCATCTCGCCGAGCTGCCTGCTCATGAGCTGGCGAAATAGGAAGTTTACCATCCCCGTCACGCCTTTGCGGGAGCGAAAATTGCGCCCGAGCGTGATGCGGGCGGGATAATTTCCGCGCACATAGGGCGGAAGCCTATCCCGCCGGTGCAGAAAGATTTCCGGCATCGCCTGGCGGAAACGGTAGATGCTCTGCTTTACATCCCCCACTAGGAAGAGGTTGCTGTCCTCGCGGGACAGCATGCGAAAGAGCAGATCCTGCGCCTCGTTGGTATCCTGGTATTCATCCACAAGGATTTCCTCATACCGGGCGGAAAGCTCCTGCGCGAGCGGGGAGCGGCAGAGTGTCCCGCCTTTTCGTTCCACGAGCAGGGAGAGCGCCATGTGCTCAATGTCGGAAAAATCGGCGGCATGCCTGCCCCGCTTGAGGCGTGTGAATTCCTCTGAAAAACGCAGGGTCAGATCAAAGAGCTGATTCAGCAGCGGGGCAAGATAGGCCATATCCTCCGCGTTTTCCGCCGCATTGGCGCAGAGAGATTCCTGCATTTTTTTAACCGTATCCTTCACGCGGTCGCGGCTCTCCTTCGCAGCGGCCTTGATGGGGGAATTTGCATATTCCCGCGGCGCGTTCGGCATGCGCACAAATGAAATGGCATTTAACGCGTCGCAGAGCGCATCCCATCCGCCGGTCAGGGCCGCTTGCACGCGGGTAAGGGCGTTAAGGTCGCTATCAAAGGCTGGGGCATATTTTTCACACAGGGCAGGCTCTGTTTCCAACAGGGCGCGCGCGCTTTGCGCCGTGTGTTGGGCAAATGCGAGCGCTTGCGCGAGATAGGCACGGATTTCCGCCATCCAAGGGTTTTCCTGCTCTGGAAGATCCGCCCGGCAAAGCGCGCGGGCGTGCTGGATCCATTCCTCCGGGAAAGGATAAGCCTGCGTATAGTCGTAAAGGCGGCTTACTGTTTCCGTCAATTCTGCGTCGTCTCGCCCCTTGCGCACCAGCTCCAAAAGCTCTGTAAAGGCGGGATCGCCTTTTTGATAAAACTCTTCCATCGCGATGTCCATCGCCTCGCTGCGTAGGAGCGTGAGTTCCCCCGCATCAAGAATTTTATAATCCGGCGCAAGGTCGAGCCGATGAAAATTTTCGCGCACGAGATCATTACAGAAGCTGTCGATCGTGCAGATGGCGGCGCAGGGCAGCAGCATCTGCTGGCGCAATAGCCGCGCGTCGTCCGGCCTAGCGGCAAGCCGTGCGGAAAGCGCGGCGGAAATGCGCTCGCGCATCTCAGCCGCCGCGGCCTTTGTGAAGGTCACGACGAGCAGACGATCAGCATCGCATCCGTTTATCGGATCGAGCAGGCGCTGGACGACGCGCTCGACGAGCACCGCCGTTTTGCCGGAGCCTGCCGCCGCGCTGACAAGCAGCGTGCCGCCGCGCGCTTCAATCGCATTTTTTTGATCCGGCGTCCATTCGCGTTCAGCCATGGCGCGTTTCCTCCTTTTCCAGGCGTTCGAGCGACTGGGCGTGCGTTAGCTTTTCAATGGGCCGCACAGGCGCGCCCGGCTCATATCCGCACACGCTTTTATAGTCGCACCAGTCGCACACGCGGTCGTATCCTGCTCCAAAGCTTGGCACAGCGCCAATTTCGCCCCGATGTAGGCTTTCGCCCATTTCCGTTAAAATGCCATCCATCTTTTTTTGCAGGCGGGAGAGCTGTGTGAGGTTGATGAGCGTGCCTTTCACGCCGCCGTCCTTTTCCCGGCGGACGGGGATAAAGATGCCTTTACCATCGTCCTCCATGCCGTCAATCACCAGGGAGTGGTCAAGCACCATCCCGCTCATGCGGCATGCTTTGGCGCGTGCCTTGTCAATTTCAGCCTGTGTCGCATTCCGCCCGAGCGTGGCGGGCGTGCTTTTCACCGGCATGTAGAGGATGCCTGCGGGGACAACCTCGCCATAGCGCTGCGCACCATTTTGCCACAGGCACATCAGATAGATCAGCATTTGCATATTGAGCCCATTGAGCACGTCGGAGAGCAAAAATTCCTTGCCGCCGGATTTATAATCGACCACACGCAGGTAAGCCTTTCCATCCCGCTCCATGCGGTCTACCCGGTCGATGGAGCCTTTGATTTGCAGTGTGCCGCCATCCGGCAAGGGGAGCGAGTAAGGAGCGACAAGCCCGTCTTTATCGATTCTCAGTTCAAAGTCAATGGGCTCGAAGCTGCTATGCAAAAATTCCGCGCACAGCCGGCCGACAACCTCTTCCAGCACCACGGAAAGCCTTGCAAACTGGTAGGAGAATCGCTTTGGCTTCTCCTGCGCGCCGCCCATTTTTTCCTCCAGGTAGGAGAGGAGAAGCGCTTCGATTTCCTCCGCGCGCTTTTTCGGCCCCATCTCATGGAGCGCCCGTGGCGAGTGCTCCCGCAGCAGCCGCTCAAGCACATCATGCACCACAGTGCCGCTGCTCAAAGGGTCGAGCTTTGCAATCTTGCGCGGCCGCGCATTGAGGCCGTAGCGGCAAAAATATTGAAACCGGCATTTATGATATACCTCCACACGGGAAGCGGAGAGATAAAGCTGATCGCCAAATAGCCTACGGGAATTTTCGGGGTTTTCAAAACGCGCAGGCGTATGGCAGGCGGCGCGGCCAACCCCGGCAAGCCTGCCGGCATAATCCGGGCGAGAGGCAAAATAGCGCTTGAGCGCGGCGGAGAGCGGATCGCTCTTTCCCCATCGGGAGGCGGTGAGTAAAAAGGCGGGCGATTCTCCCTCCACGCGGGCAAGCGCATCCTCTTCGTCCGCATCGAAGCGGATACAATGTGGAAATAGCCGATTGAGCTCTGACACGATGACGGAACCGGTTTGGGAGCCTCCTTCTCCATTCGACCGCGTATGGCAGACATAGAGCCGCTCCCGCGCGGCGGACAGCGATTGATAGGCGAGCAGACGCTCCTCTACGGCCTGCTGGTCGTATGGATCCGTCATCTCCAGGCCAAGCTCGATGAGCCTGCGGCGCTCCGCATCCGAAAAAACGCCGCTGGAGGCGGGGGTACGTGGAAATTCCCCTTCGTTTGCACCCAATAGAAAAACGATGCGCGGAGAGGATGCACGCATTCGGTCAGCGCTGCCAAGGGGAATTTCATCGAGCCCCTGCGGAATCGTGCCGATTTCTTGTGAGGAGAGCACCGCGTCAAACAGCTGTGCAAAACGTGAGAGAGGCATGGGGTGCCCTTCCAGCGCAATAGCGCACTGGCTGAGCAGCGCCATCAGCAGATCCCAAATCCGGCCCTGCTCCAGGGCAAGGGCTTCTTCTCCAGCACTGCTGAGGGATTGGGCAAAGGCGCGCAGATGCTTTGCAGCGTTTGTTTCCTCCAAAAAAGCGTATGCGGCATGGGCAATCTGTGCGCCATCCACTCCCTGGCAAGCATCCCGCAGGTGAACGAGCGGTTGGGTGGCGCGCTCGCGCAAGCCGTTTAAGCACGCGAGCTTTTGCCGGTCCTGCTCCTGAAAAACGTTCCCATAGCCTTCGGGGTGCTGGGTAAAAGCGCTTAGCAGGCGGGAGCCGCTTATATTCCATTCGATCATATAATTTTCCAACTCTGAAATTTCTTCTAGAGCAAAATCTGTTAGCCCTGTTTTCAGATAGCGCAGCACAGGCTCTGTGCCGAAGCTCTGCGCCGCCTCCATCCCTGCGCGGACAAAGGCGATCAGTGGCTGGGAATCAATCGGCTGGCGGCTATCCTCAAACGCGGGCACGCCATAGCGGCGCAGGGCAGCTGTCATCTCCTCCCGGTAAGCATCTGCATCACGGGCGATAATCGCCATATCCCGGCAGCGAAGGCCTTCTTCCCGGATCAGGCGCTTTGCCGTGCGCGCCACAAAATCACACTGCGCGGCTTTGTCCTGCGCCGTACATAGAAATAGATCCTCTGTTTCATCGGGAAACGGGCCTGCTTCCGGATGAAACACCGTCTGCTCCAGATAACCGAGCGCCTTTGAGCGGAACCGGCGTTGCTCGGCCAATATGACTGGAGCAGCCACCGGCACATTCTGCTGTTTAGCCAGGCTGATCACACGCCGCGCGGTGCGCTGGACAGGGGAGAAAAGCCCCATCCCGCTTTGTGTATCCGCCAAAGTATCCGTGCAGAGCGTTAGATACACCTCCTGTGCCTGCGCGAGGATGCGCGAGAGAATCCGCTGTTCCTGCACGGTAAAGCTTTTAAACGCATCAATTGCCACAATGCGGCCGTGGAAAAACGGGTGGTCAAGCAGCGTGTCGTTTAGGCGGGTCAGGTCATCCTGATCATCGATAAAAGAGCGGGCAACCAGCGTATCATAGAGATCGAGGATCAGGGCGAGCTCGCGCGATTTGCGCCGCAGGACGCTGTCTGGCAGCTTGTCTGCTGCGGCCTGAAGCTCTGCCGGCGTCACAGCGCATTGGCGGCATTCCGCCACGAGGTCTAAAAGCTTGGCGGCGAGCGCGGGGCTTTCCCTGTGTTTGAAATAGATGTCCAAATGCTCCTGCGCCGCTTCGAGCGCAAGGCTCATCAGGAGCATTCGGCCGCCGTCGTCAATATGAGTGCCGCTCACGCCGCCATACACACGAAACACAGCGTCCACCAGGCGTGAAAAACTCAAAATCTCTACCCGCTGTGCATCTCGCGGGCCGAGCAGCTCCAGCATGGAACGTTCGCTCTCAAAGGAAAATTGTTCCGGCACGAGCAGGATCATATCGCGTGCTCCCTGCTTTGCCAGATCGCGAAGCAGGGAGCGGATATATTGTGTTTTACCGCTGCCGGAGCGGCCGAGGATTAAATGGAGCATAAGCGCCCTCCGTTTTTGATTTTCTCTGCTGTAGCAATCAGCAGTGGACAGATAAAGTTTAACCTTCTGCGAAAAAAAGGCGCTGCTGCGCAGGCATTTTTCTGACGCTGTCAACTTTGCTTCAAGCTTATTATAGCATGCCGGGCAGGGAGATCCAATGCTTCCAAGTTTCAAAGCTTGAAACTTTGCGATCCGTTTGAAGCTATTTTACCATAACGCATATAGGCTAACCTCTCCGAAAAATGACGTTGCCGTTTCGCGGCAGGAGGCGTTTCACGCCGACAGGCATTTTTCCAATGCTTCAAACGATCCGTTTGAAACTATTTTACCATATGCAATCTTTTAAACAAACCATTGCACGTAATAAAACACTATGTTACAATGCAAAAGAGATAAAATTTTCATATGTTATCCGCTAATTTTATCATAATATTCCAAGGAGGAATCGAACTGTATGGTATATGATGTGGCCGTGATCGGCGCAGGCGTATCCGGTGCGTTGATTGCGCGGGAGCTGAGCCGATATGACCTGAAAATTGCCTTGCTGGAGAAAAATAACGATGTAGCAACGGAAACCTCCAAGGCCAACAGCGCCATTGTTCATGCGGGCTACGATGCAAAGGAGGGCACTCTAAAGGCAAAGCTCAATGTGCGCGGCGCCAAAATGATGGGCTCCCTATGCGCGGATTTGTCCGTTCCCTTTCAGAATATTGGGTCCCTTGTGCTCGCCTTTAGCGAGGAGGAAATGGAAACGCTGCGTGGGCTATTAGAGCGCGGTCAGCATAACCATGTGCCGAAGCTGGAGATCATCAGCCAAGCGCGGCTGCATGAGATGGAGCCGAACGTATCCAAGCGGGCGCGTGGGGCGCTTTGGGCGCCGACCGCCGCAATCGTCTGCCCTTATGAGCTGACGATTGCAGCAGTGGAGAATGCGGTAGAAAACGGCGTCGATTTTTACCGCAACTGCGAAGCGGAGCGAATCGTGTTCCGGGAAGATCTGTTTTCGATCGGAACGCCGCATGATACGCTTTTTGCCCGCTATATTGTGAATGCCGCCGGCGTGCATGCAGACGAGGTGGCCGAGATGATCGGGGACCGCACCTTCCGCATCACGCCGCGGCGCGGTGAGTATCTGGTGCTCGATAAGAATATGGGCACGCTTGTGTCGCATGTGATTTTCCAATGCCCCACCAAGATGGGCAAGGGCGTGCTGGTTTCCCCCACAGTGGATGGAAATTTGCTCACAGGGCCGAACGCTGTGGATGTAGAGGATAAATTTGATGCATCCACCACATCAAAGGGGCTCCAGGATGTGCAGGAATATGTGCGCTATTCAATCCCTACGATGACGATGGGCGATGTAATTACTTCATTTGCGGGCCTGCGTGCGCACGGCGACCGGGGTGATTTTATCATCGGCCCAAGCGAGGCGAATGCCCGCTTCATCCATGTGGCGGGTATTGAATCGCCGGGGTTGACAGCCTCTCCCGCCACGGCGGAATATGTTGTGGAGCTCCTGCGGGAGCAGGGGCTTTTGCTTACGGAGAGCCAATCCTTTTCGCCAGTGCGCAAGGGTCCCGTCCGGTTTCATCAGCTCACCCGCACGCAGCAAAGGGAGCTTATTGCAAAGGACCCAGCCTATGGGCATATCATTTGCCGTTGTGAAACCGTTACAGAGGGTGAAATCCGCGATGCGATCCGCGCGCCCGCCGGCGCGCGCGATGTGGATGGCGTCAAGCGGCGCACCCGTGCGGGCATGGGCCGCTGCCAGGGAGGCTTCTGCGGCGCGAAGGTGCTGGAAATCCTTTCGCGCGAGCTGGGCATCCCGGAGGAAGAAGTGACCAAGTTCGGCGGCAAGTCGAATATCCTATATGAAAAAACAAAGTAACCGGCTTAGCCGCGATTGGGAAAGGATGAACCCTACATATGTTGCAATATGATCTTGCAGTGATCGGCGGAGGTCCCGCCGGCATGGCGGCGGCTCTGCGCGCAAGAGAATGCGGCGTGGAGCGCATCGTTATTTTTGAGCGCGCCGAGTGTCTAGGCGGTATTCTGGAGCAGTGCATCCACACGGGCTTCGGCCTGCATTATTTTAAGGAGGAGCTGTCCGGGCCGGAATACGCCCAGCGGTTTATCGATGAGGTGGAGCAAAGCGAAATTGATGTGCTGACCGACACCATGGTGATCGATCTCTCCACCAACAATGTGGTCACGGCCATCAGCCGGAGTGAGGGGCTCATTGAGGTCGACGCGACGGCGGTGATCCTCGCCATGGGCTGCCGGGAGAGGCCGCGCGGTGCGCTGAATATCGCGGGCACGCGCCCGGCCGGTGTGATGACGGCCGGCACAGCGCAGCGCTATGTCAACATCGACGGCCACCTCCCAGGGCACGAAGTGGTTATTTTAGGCTCTGGCGATATCGGCCTGATTATGGCGCGGCGCATGACGCTGGAGGGCGCGCATGTAAAAATGGTGTGCGAATTGCAGCCCTATTCGAGCGGGCTGAAGCGCAATATTGTGCAGTGCCTGGAGGATTTTGATATCCCACTGCGCCTTTCCTGCACGGTAGTCAAGGTGCACGGGCAGGAGCGCGTGGAGGGCGTAACGGTGGCAAAGGTCGATCAAAACCGCCGCCCGGTGCCGGGCACGGAGGAATTCATCCCATGCGACACGCTGCTTTTATCTGTAGGCCTGATTCCAGAAAATGAATTATCCCGCAACGTGGGAATTAAGATGGATAAGATTACACGCGGGCCGGTGGTGGATGAATCGCGCGAAACCAGCCGGGAGGGTGTGTTTGCCTGCGGGAATGTGTTGCAGGTGCATGACCTGGTGGATTATGTGACGAAGGAGAGCCAGACGGCTGGCGAGGGTGCGGCCCGGTACATTCTCAACCAGAAGGATTATAACACCGCCTACGTTCGCACAAGGGGCATCAACGGCGTGCGGTATGTTGTGCCACAGAAGGTCAACCTTAACGCGGGGCGAGATGTAAAGCTCTATTTCCGCGTCGGCGACGTTTATCGCGATGCGACAATCCGTGTCACCTGTGATGGCCAGGCGCTCTATACCCGCAAGAAGAGCCAGCTTACGCCGGGCGAGATGGAGCATGTGACGATTCGCAGCGATGTGCTAAGCTCCCTGCGTGAGAGAAGCGAAGTCCTTATCCAAATTGAGTGTTGAACCGGGCAGAGCAATATGGTATGATAATTCGGATTTGCGGAGGTTATGTGAAAGGAAGGATCCCTTATGGTGAAAACTTTGACCTGCGTCGCCTGCCCAATCGGGTGCGCGCTTTCCGCGCAGATCGAGGCGGGGGAGGTCACCGGCGTGAGCGGGAATGCCTGCAAGCGCGGTGAAGCTTACGCGAAAACGGAATGTATCGCCCCCGTGCGCAGCCTGACAACGACAGTGCGCGTAAACGGCGGGGCATATCCGCTTGTCAGCGTCAAAAGCGCCGCCCCTCTCCCGAAAGAGAAGCTGTTCGACTGCATGGCGGCCATCAACGAAGCACGGATCGACGCGCCGGTGGAAATTGGCGACGTTGTGATCCCAAATATTTTGGGCACGGGCGTGGATATCATTGCAACCAATAAACTCTCGAGAGGAGCTACAACATAACATGGCAAATGAGGATCTCATCAAGCGCGCCGCAGCGGTCGTACCGTCTGATCGGCAGCTGAAGTGGCAGGAGATGGAATTTTATGCCTTTGCGCACTTTGGCATTAACACCTTCAGCGGGAAAAATGGGCACGAGTGGGGCGTGGGCTCAGAGGATCCCAAGCTCTTCAATCCCACGGATTTTGACGCGGATCAATGGGTCGCGGCAATCAAATCCGCCGGGATGACCGGCCTGCTGCTCACGGCAAAGCATCACGACGGCTTTTGCCTCTGGCCGAGCGAATTCACCGATCACTGCGTGAAAAACAGCCCGTGGCGCGGCGGGAAGGGCGACGTGGTGCGCGAAGTATCCGATGCGTGCAGGCGCGGCGGGATCAAATTCGGCGTTTACCTATCCCCTTGGGATAGGCATGAGAAGGCTTATGGCACTGGCAAAGCCTATGACGATTATTACTGCAACCAGCTACGTGAACTGCTGACGAACTACGGTGAGCTGTTCTGCGTGTGGTTCGACGGCGCGTGTGGTGAGGGGCCGAACGGCAAAAAGCAGGTGTATGACTGGGAGCGCTATTACGCGCTCATCCGCGAGTTGCAGCCTGAGGCGGTCATTAGCGTGTGCGGGCCTGATGTACGCTGGTGCGGCAATGAAGCGGGTAAGTGCCGCGAATCCGAATGGAGCGTTGTGCCCTCCACGCTGATGGACGTGGAACGCATCGCGGCGGATTCCCAGCAGGAGGACGACTCGAATTTTGCAAAAAAAGACTCTACGGACAGTGACCTCGGCAGCCGTGAGGCAATCGCTGGCGCAAAGAAGCTCATTTGGTTCCCTGCGGAAGTGGATACCTCGATTCGTCCGGGCTGGTTTTATCATAAAAACCAGGATCGGAAGGTGCGTTCCCTGAAAAAACTGTTGAAGATTTATTACAACTCCGTGGGAGCGAACGCGACCCTTCTGCTCAATATCCCGCCGGATCAACGCGGCCGCTTTGCAGACCCGGATGTGAAACGGCTGCGGGAAATAGGCGATGCGCTGCACAGCGCCTTCCGTGAGAATCTTGCTGCGAATGCAAAGGCCTCGGCCTCTTCTGAAGCGGATGAGGCGCACGCCGCGCAGAAGGCCCTGAGCACGGATAAGGATGAATACTGGCGCGCGGTTGACGATGCAGAACAGGCGGAGATGATCGTGGATCTCGGCAGGCCCGTGACCTTTTCCAAGGTTGTGCTGGGAGAATATCTGCCCTGCGGGCAGCATATTGAGCGATTCACCGTTTCTATAGAAAAACATGGCAAGTGGAAAAAGGTATATGCGGCGACGGTGGTCGGCCATAAACGCATCTGCCTGCTGAAAAAGACAACGGCTCAGCGCATTAAGATCACGATCGACGAATGCAGAACATTTCCAACCCTGCGCAAGCTGGAGGTTTATTGAGCGGATTGTAAAAAATGTGATTTATATTATCAGAAACCGCCTTATGCTGATTGCAAGCATAAGGCGGTTTCTTCGTATGCGGGCGGGTAAGTCCAGATATTTTTCTATCCTTCCCAGGCAATCAGCGCCGCGCCCAGTGCCCCACAAATCTGCGGCTCTTCCGGCAGAATAAGCGGTTCGCCGATTTTTTCTTCAATCGCCCGGCGCACGCCTTCGTTTTTTGCCACGCCCCCGGTCATCATATAAGAGCCCGTCGCCTTTGTCCGCGCGAGCAGCGCGCTGATCTTAGTGGCGACGGATTGATGGAGCCCGTGCACAATATCCGCCGTGCGCTTATTTTGCGCGATCAGGGAGACCACCTCTGATTCTGCAAAAACGGTGCACATGCTGGAGATCGTAACTGTTTCCTTCCACCCGCGATCCATTTCGCCCATGCGGGATACATCCAACTCCAGCGTGCGCGCCATCATGTCGAGGAAGCGCCCCGTCCCAGCCGCACACTTATCGTTCATCACGAAATCTGTCACGCGCCCCGTTTCGTCGAGGCGGATTACCTTGCTATCTTGCCCGCCGATATCAATCACGGTGCGTACCTGCGGATTGAGGAAAAAGGCGCCTTTTGCGTGGCAGGTAATCTCCGTCACGCCCTGCCCGCCGGCCCCAATGTGGGAGCGGCCATAGCCGGTTGCAACGGTGCAGGCGATCTCCTCTTTTCTTCTGCCGGCCTGTTGGAGAGCGACTGCGAGCGCTTTCTGCGCGCTCTCCCCGGCACGTGCGCCGGTTGGAATAACGGAATAGGCGATGATATGCTTGTCGGCGTTAAGCAGCACGGCGTTTGTTGAGGTGGAGCCGCTGTCGATGCCGGCAAAAATCGCGTTTTGATTCATATTGGCCGCTTCTCCTTTCCTTTTTTGAAGGCTTGTGTTTGGCAGCGTTTCTAGAAATGCTTCGATGCGCGTTGTCAACTGGCCTGGTGCCGGCGGGGTATAGTCGGTTTCTATTTTGGTCATCGGGATTTGGCCTTGCTTCAGGCGGCTGTATTCATAGTCATAATAATCACAGAATTTTACCGTGTGGTAAATCACGCCGCGCAGGCGGGGGCTTTCCGTGAGGCGCCTGCGTCCGGTAGGATCTGTCATGCGCATGCAGGGCGTTTGGCCCAAAAGGGCGGAGGCATATGCCTCCCATAGGTTGTCCGGCATCCAATCGGCCGGGAGAGAAACGCTGCGTTTGCCCGTGCAGGTGTCGTTTTGCACAGGTAGGGAGACGCAGTTCTGCAATGCCTCCATCAAGGCTTGCGAGGCACGTGCTCCGAGCAGGCTGAGATAGGGCCGTGCGGGCGGGGCGGGCAGAGGGGCGAAGGCTGCCTGAAACCGTACGGCGGAGAAGGCGCGCCCACTGTATGCGGCATAGGCGTTCGCCAGCCGCTTCAGCTCCAGCGCAAACCGTTTGCGTGCACAGGCGGTATCGCAGCGCGGAAGATCGAGCAAATAAAGAAAAGGGGAATCTCCTTTTTCTTGTAAAATATCATACACACGGCGGATCGAATCACAGCAATTAACAAGGATTAGTTCCCCCGTGCCGTTTTGCAGGCAGTCCTCCAGCAGTGCACGGCTAAAGGCGCAGAGATTTTGATGGGAAGCGCCGTCGGCCAACTCAAAGCCGCTCACCAAAGGCTCCCGCCGGATGCATTCCGCTCCAAAGCCTGCAAAGAGCTCAATGGGCGTGTATTTGCAGATATAGTGGATCATCGCGCGCGTCTCCTCTCCTCCAATAGCTCCAGGAAAGCCTCCAATCGGGTGCGCATTTGGCCATCGTTGATGTTGCGGCGGTCGCAGCCATCCCCATCGAGGGTAAGCATGGGGATGCCCTCCTGTTCCAGTCTGTCCCTCACGAGTCCGGCGCCGCCGATGGTGTTTTTACAGCCCCAATGGCAGAAGAAAACCACGCCGTTAGCGTGCAGCTTTAGGGCCATTTCAGCAATTTTGTCCGCACGGCGGCTCATCGGGCCGTTGAAGGTGTTGTCCAGAAGGCGGCGTGCCATGGATTCATAAGGGTGCTCCGGATCCGGCTCAAAAAGCGCATCAAAGCTCATATCAGAGCACAAAAGCTGGTTTTCTTCACTGAAATTGAGGATCGTGCGCAGGGAGTTTTGCCAGTATGGCAGGGAATGCACCCAGAGGATGCGGTTGCCGCCTTGGAAGACCGGCGCGTTTTTTGCGTCCTCACACAGCTGCTCAAAATACTGTTCAATCTCAGGCTTACCCAGCAGGATGTGCGTTGCAAAGAGCGTATACATTTCGGAAGTCATCTCATTGGGCAGATACCGGTCGGCCAGCAGGTCGTAGTAGCTCCGGCAGGCCTGCATAGAGCGCTGCTCGCAAGCGAGCACGGCCCGAAGGGCATCCTCGCTGAAACGCTCGTGCATGGCTTCCTCAGTGAAGCGGGCGAGCTCCCGCAGCTGATCCGCCACATATTGCACCGCATCTGCATCGTCTGCACAGGGAGTGTCTACGGTGAAGTGGGGCACGCCGTAGTGAGCTGCGATTCGGCGGAAGGTGTTGGTGTTTGCATCACACGCCAAGGTGGTGTTGGCAATCAGGCGTGGCTTTGGCAACACGCCTGAAAGCGCGATCCCGGTTAGGATTTTGTGGTAGGAGCAGAGCGTATCCGGCACGCCCTTCTGCCGGGCGTATTCGATAAAATATTGCTCGCTGCCCGCGCCGGAGAAGTAGCAGGAGAGCCCTTCCGCAATTTGTGGCTCGATGCGCATGGCATGGAGGATTTCACAGGGCAAAAAAAGATTGACAATTGCCGAGCGCTCCGGGTGCGCCAGCGGATGGAGCACTGCATCCATGCATACTGGGGAGATAAAAGCGCGGGCCGTCGTCAATTTACGAGAGGGGAAATGTTTGGCCTGGAAGTTGGAGGCATAAAACGCAGCCTCCAGGAGCCGGCGGGCACGATCGGGGCTTTTTGCTGCTGCCTTGCCCACAAGCGCGCCGAAGGTTTCAATCATTGGATTCATATGAATCGGTTTCCTTTCAGAGCGTCCACACGTTGGGGTTCGTGGTGGAAACGCCGAGTGCGCCCGCGTTCAGGGCGCTGATAACGTCTTCCTTTTGCGTAATTAGCCCGCCCGCAATCAAAGGCGTTTCCAGCTCGCTGCTGAGCTCACGCAGGATTTTTGGCATGATGCCGGGCATGATTTCCAACGCCTCGGGGGAGAGCAGCCCGGTTGTTTTCGCAGCGGTACGCATGGAAAGGGAATCGATGATGAATAGCCTCTGGATCGCAGAAAGGCCGAGCTCCTTAGCGATTTTGATCTGGCTGCTTTTGGTGGAGATGATGCCGGTAGGATGCACTTTTTCCGCAATATAGCGCAGCGAAACCGCATCGCGGGAAAAGCCCTCGATCAAATCCACGTGGACATAAATATCCTTCCCACAACGGTTGGCGCGCTCAACGATTTCCTGCAAATTGAATATATTGCCGCACAGCAGGAAGATGATTTCACTCGGGCTTGCAAGCGCTGCCTCCAGCGCGTTGGTATCCTTCACCGCGGCGATGACCGGGCTGCGCGCGAGCTTATCATAGAGCTTTTGTTCCATATCCATCCCATCCCTTTCCATTCCATTGAGGGGACAATAAAAATCTATTGATATTATAGCATTGGTGTGTGGAAAAGAAAACCACTGATGAAAAACAGTTTGACCCTATAAGTGGGGAAAAGGCCTTTTTTGTTGTTTTTATATGGAACGTGTAAAACAGAATTAATATTTTGTGGATAAATGATAGATAAAAAGTGAATTCTGTGCCTGTGAACTATTGCCTGAACCTTTTTTTTCTGATATAATAGCTTTACACATTTTGTTTAAAGCATTGAAAAATGCCTGTGGGCCCAAAGTGCCTCCTGCCACACATCGGCAACGCCATTTTTGCAAAGGGGAGCTTTGTGCGTAAAATCATGTATCATAGCTTTAAATTTGTGGCAAGCTATTATTTGGAAAATCGCTTTTTGTTTTGGCAGAGAAGCAGCGCCGCGGTTACCGGGGGGTAGAGTTTTGCGGCGCGGCTTTGATGATATGTTTCACCTGCGCGGCCGATGGCTTCGCGGAGTGAAACAGGGAAAACAGAAAAATATAGGAGGCAGTCAATTCTATGAAAGAGCACAAGAATGCTGCAAGACTCATGGCCGCTCTGATGACGTTGACCTTGCTGTGTGCAACGCTGTTTGCAGTGCCGGCTCAGGCAGCAGATGAGTCTCAGGCACAGGCGCCGCAGGCGACTCCTGCCGCAAGCCAGTATGAGGAAGCGCTGGTCAATGCGCAGGATTTGCTGGAGCAAGGGGCACAGGCGCTCAACGGCAGTGAAAAAGCTGCGAAGAAGAGCGGCTTTGGCGTATCGAAAGATCCGCAGACAGGCATCTCCCAGATCGTTATGTATGTGGGCAACGCGGAAGTTCCGATGGGGCTGTTTTATGACCCCGCGCAGGAGATTTTCTACGGCGCGAACAATGCCGGCCTTTTGGGGATCGGCTTTGATTTCGATGTTGCACAGAAAATTTTCTATACGCCGATCAATCCCTGGCAGCGCAATTTCGGCTTCTGCGAGCTGTATGATGCAGCCGCGCCGTTTACCGGCATGTTCTACAACACCGTCCGCTTTAAGTTTGATTATGCGGGCAAAAATTGGTTGATTCAGGTTTGGAAGGGCCAGTATGGCATCACCACAGGCGGCGAGCTCGGTGTTTATAACAAAACCACCAACCGCGAAACAGAATTTTACGACTGCGCCTCTGATGAGGATATGCTGAACATGGGCTTCACCCTCTCTAAGAAGGATGTCGGGGAGCTTTTCACCAGGAAAATGCAAAAGCATTGGTGGCAGACGGGCTTTGTCGTATTGATGGCCACGCCGCCGTCGGCGCTGACGATGTCCTGCAAAATTGATATGAAGGATGCCGCCATGCTGAAAGCATTTGAGCAATCCATGATTGAGCAGGGCTTTAAGAAGGGCAATGGCACAACGGATGGCACTTATTCCATCAGTGGCCTGCGCGTCACCTTTACTTGGGGCGCGAAGGTTCAGGCAGAGGTGAAGGATGCCGCCAACGATGCGCAGACGACAGATGACATTCAGGTTACCGTAACGCCAACAGAGGCGCCGGCAACCAAGGCTCCGGTTGAAAAGGTGAATCCTACGGCGGAGCAGGGGCTTGCCCAGCCGGAGGATCCCAATATGGCAGAGAATGCTGAAATCCCGGAGACTGGCGACAGCGGTGTGATCGCACTCGGCGTGCTTGCCGGTGGCAGTATGCTTGCGATTGGCGCGGCGGTTCTTCTGAAAAAGAGGAAAAACAGTGAAGTATAAGTTTGAAAGACCTCTCTTTTAAACTGTGATTTCTGCTTTTCGATCATAAATGACGCCCGGAAGTTTGGTTGCGCCAAAACGCACAATTCTGCGGCCGGGAGTAAAAAAGAAACGATCATAAGCATGGATTATCTATACGTTTCACGGCGATTGAGCAATCAGGCAGGCGGAGGAAACCCTCTCCGCCTGCTATTTTTTGTAAAATAAAAAATGGCCTGGGCAAAATGCCGAATATAGTGAGCAGGAAACCGCGAAGCGGTTGAAAAATTTGAGGTGATACGTGTGTGGAAGAACGGATGGATTGTGTTTTTGCTCCTCCTGTTGCTTCTGTGCTGTATGGCAATATGCATATGCTTGCAGCCCCTTCTGCGCAGATGGTTTGGCCGGAGAGGGATTGGCACGTTTGCGAATGAAGCAGAGTGGCGCGATGCTGTGGGGCGCAAAGCAGAGGCAATGCTGCGCCATATGCCGGCTTTTCCGGAAGAGGATACGCTTACCTTTCGCATTGCGATGCAGCGCAGCGGTGTGGATGCACAAAGGCTTGTGCGTGTGCGCGCGGCAAAGCTTTTACTGGCGGCAGGGCTTGCGAAAGACCAAGCTCCGGGTTTGTTTTCGGCTGGGCGGGCTTATGCGGAATCCCTCCTGCTGCCTGACGGCAGATGGAAAATCCCCATGGATCACACGGAAGATGCCCTTCTTGCCTATGCGGTGCTTTCGTATCCGGGCATAGAGCTTGGGCATATCCGCCCGGCCATGGAACAAACAGCGCATCTTTTACAATCGCTCGCGGGGGAATCGGATACAATTCCGGCAAATCCGGATGCCCCTGACCTGCGCTTTGCCAGGACGATTGGAGATGTTTGCCCATTTTTAGCCGCTTATGCGGCAGCCTATGGGGAACCGTTTTATCTGAATCTTGCCATGCGTCAGCTCAATGAATACCTGCTCGATGGTATGCACCCGGTGAAGGGGCTGCCGGCGGAAGGGTTTGACCGAGGCAGCGGGCTTCCCATTGGATCATTTGGGTGGAGCAAAGCCTGTGCGGCACTGGCTTTTGGAATGATGGAAACGGCCCGATACCTTCCCAGCTCGGATTCCCGCAGCGTGAAATTGGCGGTTCACGGCTGTCTCTTGGCGGATCGTCTATGCGCTCTGTGTGGGAGGGATGGGGCCTTCCCACGTTTGCCCGCTACCTCCTTGCCTGATACGGAGGCCGGGGCGATTCTTACCGTGTTTGTGTGGGATATCTATCAAAAAACTGAAAATAAGTCCTATTTGGATTGCGTAAAAAGAGCAATGGAAAACTTGAGAAAGTGTACGCGGAAAAACGGGCTGGTGGATTTTGCGCAGCCAGAATCCCTGCGCCCGGGTTTTTATCGGGAAAGGGAGATTCCTACTGCTGGAGCCCTTGCAGCGGCGTTTTATGCTGCTATCAAAACGATTCAAGCAGAGAAGAAAGAGCTGGATGGAGCGGTGAAGGAATAGGGCCGTCTTACCCGCTTGATAAAAAACGGCGTTATTTTCGGGAAAAGGAGCCAAGGAATCTGGTCCATTCAGCTTTTTCATGTGTTCTTGTTTGGAAAAGAGCAGGATGGTGTGAGGGTTTGGCTCATGCGGCAAATTTGGCTTGTTTTCGACTCCATAACGCGGTATACTGAAGAAAAGAGAAACAGGAAAGGAGCGTGTTTATGCAGGAATCATCGCCGGATCTGCGGCTGGCGGTTCTCATCGACGCAGATAATGTACCCTATGCAAATGTGAAGGCAATGCTTGCGGAGATTGCACGTTATGGCACGCCGACAATTAAACGAATCTATGGGGATTGGACACAGCCGACGCTTTCTGGCTGGAAAAAGGTGCTGCTGGAGAATGCCGTGACCCCCATACAGCAATATAGTTATACAACAGGAAAGAATTCGACGGATTCCGCTATGATTATCGACGCGATGGACATTCTCTATACCAACCGTGTGGATGGCTTTTGCTTGGTATCGAGCGACTGCGATTTTACGAGGCTTGCTACCCGTCTGCGCGAAGCGGGCAAGCTGGTGATTGGAATTGGCGAACAAAAAACGCCAACACCGTTTATCTCAGCCTGCGACCGGTTTATTTATCTTGAGATTTTATCTGATGATAAAAAGAAAAAACAGCGTTCTATGAAAGCAAGGGGAAGCCAGCCGGCGCTCGAAGAGCCTGGAATTGGAATGCCGGCAGCCGCCGTGCGGCAGAAGGGGAATAGGCTGCCGCAGGAAGTATCCGAAATGATTATCGTTTCAGTCAATGATTTAGCGGATGAAAATGGTTGGGCATTCTTAGGGGATGTCGGCAACCTCCTTTTAAAGAAGCAGCCCTCGTTTGACAGCCGCAATTATGGCTATCAGAAGCTGTCGCAGCTTATCCAGGCGATGGACCGCTTTGAAATTGAGCCGCGCGACACGGCAAATGCCCATGTAAAGCATATTTTTATTCGTGAAAAAGCGTCGTGAATCGGCAAACTGTTTCAGCAGTGTGCCGTTCATATATAGTTCATATTTTTATGCTAAATTTTTGACCAAAGCATGATGAATTTGAAAGGGAAAGGAAGTGTTGGAATGATTGCAATTATGGAAGTGGTTTTAGGCCTGCTTAGCGGGATTTCCGATCCAATTGCCAAGGCGTTTGGCGAATGGATGCAGTCCATCGTTGCCAAGATTTTTGGCTAAGCCGTGTACAGAAAATCGCCCATGGAACAAGCTTGTTCCATGGGCGATTTTCTGTGTAAAAAGGAGGCTTTTAGCCGGCTGATGCGATTTTTTCCCGGATCGCGGAGCCGAGCTCTTTCAGCTCCTCGCGGGATAGTCCGGCAGTGGGGATCGGCGGCAATACTGTGAGCGTCACGTTTGCGGGTTTGATCCACATATGATTGGCCTCCATCACCTTATAAGTGCCGCTGATGCGCACAGGGATGAGCGGCGCCTTTGCTTTTTCCGCCATTTTAAAGGCTCCGCTTTTAAAATCCCCCATCTGATCACTGCGGCTTCGCGTGCCCTCTGGAAAGATTGTGATCGAATAGCCTTTTTTCAGCAATTCCGTGCCCTCCCGCAGGGAGTTCATTGCGCTGCGCGCATTTTCACGGTCCAGAAAAATACAGCCGAGATAACGCATCCATGTGCGGATCATAGGGATTTTCTCCGCTTCTTTTTTGGCAATTAGGCCATGCGGCCGATCCAGATAACCGAGCAGTGTGGGAATATCAAACAGGCCTTGATGATTGCTGACGAAAACCACCGCGCCCTCTGGGATGTTTTCCAACCCCTGAACAGTTACCTTCACACCGGCGAGTTTTAAAAGCCGGCGGGACCATTTTTGAACCGCTTCTGTCACGATTGCATCCCGCTCCTCGATTTTACCGGCCTGCGTGAGCTTTTTCATGCGGTGCGTTTTTGGCAGGACTGCGAGCAGATAGCCCCAAAAATAGATAAACCAGATGATTGTACGCATAAAATGGATTCTCCCTTGTCGCTTGTTGCTCTTAATCATAGCACCCCGATCCGTAAAAAACAAGGGAAAGCAGCAGAAATATATCATTCTAAAGGAAGGCAACAGAAAAAACGCATAGTATGGCCCAAGCTTGGGCTTGGACCATACCGGGCTGCGGTGCAACGGACGAGCCGTGTTCAAGAAAACACCCCTTTCCCTGTAGCGGCATATATTGGAGGGAAAGAGGTGATCATTTGAAATTCAAGTTTATTCTGTCGATTTGTTTCGGCGGACTGTGGCTGGCCGTTTCTCTATTCTTTGCAATCGGCTGGGCGCAGGAGGTTTCTTATATTTTCCCCAGTGTTTATGTTTGGTGGGTAATCATCGGAATTGCCCTGCTGCCTGGTTTTTTGATGAGTGCCATGTTTTTTTCCAATCTATTGCACTGGAAATTAAAAAGATATCCCGATATTGCGGAAGACACGACGATTCTCATGTGTGCGCATAACGAAGAAAAAAATATTGCCCGATCCATTCAAGCGATTTTAAATCAGCAGTACGCCGGACGTATTCGGCTGATTGTTGTTGATAATGGATCCAATGATCATACCAAACAGCAAATCATGAACATGCAGACGTCTGCTCTTGCAAACTGTTCCATCGAATATGTTTACTGTGACCAGCCGGGAAAGGCTCATGCATTGAATTATGGTCTGGCGATGATTCACACCCCGCATTTTATCACAGTAGACGCCGACACCTACTTGCAAAAACAAGCAGTACAAAGAATCATGAACCATATTGTATCCTGTGAAAGCGTGTGTGTTGCCGGAAATCTGTTCGTTCAGAATCCCAAAGCTTCCCTGGCTGCAAGAATGCAAAATTATGACTATCTGCTTAGCATTGCTGCGGTCAAACGGTTCCAGGGCAGCTATCAATCTACCTTGGTGGCACAGGGCGCTTTCAGTGCTTATCAAACCGAAGCGGTTCAGCAAATAGGCGGATGGCAGGATGTGATGGGGGAAGATATTGTACTGACTTATCAATTGCTCCGCCAGAAGCTTCCGTCCACTTATGAGCCTGGGGCAGTCGGTTATACAACGGTTCCCGAAACATTCAATGGCCTGTACAATCAACGCAAGCGGTGGGCAATCGGTATGTTGGAGGGATTATCCTCTGTTCCGCCTTGGAAACAGGGGACGGGATATTCCCGCTATTTTACTTTCGTGAATCTTTCTATTATCTACCTTGATCTTGCCTTCCTATTTGGACTCCTCCCAGGAATAATACTCGCATTTTTTGGATTTTATTATTTCGCTGGATTGCTCACCTTATTGACGGTAGCCGTTTGCATTCTACTCTTTCTAAGTATGTATCTCTATCAGAAGAAATTGGGGATTCCATTTCAAAACAGTGTTTTGGGCTTCCTGTGTTTTCTCTTGTTTTTTCAGGCCATTCAAAGTACGGCGGCATTACACGGCTACCTGATCCGGCTGCTGCATAGAAAGGGAGAATGGAAGTGAAACGGAAAAATGTATTATTCGGCGCCCTCATCTGCGTTGTGATTGTATTGGTCGTTATTGGGCTGCTTGCGGGAATCTGCCATCGTATAAAACGTGACGCCATCACGGCGCAAATCAATCCCGGGCAGCCTGTCGTTGCGCTGACCTTTGACGATGGCCCAAACGCCCATTATACCCCGCAGGTGCTGGATATTTTGTATGAACAGCAGGTTCCGGCTACCTTCTTTCTGATAGGCGAAAAGTTTACCGGAAACGAGCTGCTGATTCGGGAGATAGCTGCAAGTGGGCATGAAATCGGGAATCATACCTTCTCCCACCCGGACCTCACGCAATTAGACAGCCGGAAAATACAATGGGAAATCCAACAGACAGAAGAAAAACTGAAAGAAATCCTGCCGGACTATCCGATGAAGTATGTTCGCCCGCCTTATGGAAGATATACGGAAGATGTCCAAAAGGCAATCGGCCTTCCTCTTGTATTATGGACCATCGACAGCGGTGATTGGGAAGCTCCGAATGCAGAAAATATCTACACTGCCCTTATCGGTAAGATACAGAATGGGGATATTATCGTTTTCCATGACGACAACGCGCAAACAGTCAAGGCACTGGAAAAAATAATTCTGGAGCTCAAGAAGAGAGGCTTTCAGTTTGCGACTGTATCACAGCTGTATGAGTATGAATCAAAATGATAACGCAGTTGGAGCAGGACAGGAACAGTGCAGGTGATTTCCGGCCTGAAAATAGGCGGCTCCGAATGAAATAACCGGAAGGCGGGCATTTTTGTCCAACCTTCCGGTTTCCTTATGTGCCCGTCATTTCCTGATAGTTACCAAGAAGCGTAAATGCGGGCAGTTCATCCTGTAGGGCACAGAGCAGGTGAAGCGTTGCTTCCTCCCGAACGCTGCCTGTAAAATCAAGGTAGAAATAGTATTGGAAGTTGCTGTCCGGAATCGGGCGGGATTCAATCTTCGTCAAATTCAGCCCGCAACGGGCAAAGCGGGAAAGCACGCCATAGAGGGAGCCGGTGGTGTGCGGCAAAGTGAAAATCAAGCTGATTTTATCCGCCTGCGGCGTGATCCTCATTTCGCGGGAGATGGCGATGAAGCGGGTGGCGTTGTTTTTACTCGTTTGAATATCGCGCGCCAAAATTTGAAGCCCAAAGTTGTGGGCGGCATCTGCCGAAGCAATCGCGGCTGCATCCTGTTGGCTCGTTTCGGCGAGCAGTTTTGCCGCCGCCGCTGTGTTGGAACAGGGGATGGGGGCTAGACCATGCGCCTCTAAATATTCGGCGCATTGAGCGAGCCCCTGCGGATGGGAATAAACACGTTTTAGGCGATTCAGATGCACGCCTGGCAGCGCCATCAAACAATGATGGATCGGCAAATCCACCGCCGCGGAAATCGAAAGGCGATGGCGAAGCATCAGGTCAAACGTTTCATGTACAGAGCCTGCGTACGAATTTTCGATTGGAACAACGCCGAAATCGGCCTTGCCCTCCGCCACGGCAGCAAACACATCCTCAAAGCCGTGATAAAACGAAACATCCCGCTGCGGAAAAAGCAGGCGGGAGGCAGCGTCGGAATAGGCTCCATTTACGCCGGAGCAGGCGATGCGGGGCGCTTGCGGCCACACATTGCCTGCGGCCAGCGCCTGCTTTAATTGATCGCGCAGTGCCTGCCCACCGCCGAGCGCATCGTGTTGCAGGGCGCGGCTAGCCTCCATCATGGCAGCATAAACGCCTTGAAGGGCGGTTCCGTACGCACCGCCGCGCTCGCGTATCCGGTCGAGAATCTGCTGCTCCCGCTGCGCGTCCAACACTGGAATTCCGGCTTCGCGTTTAATATCCGCTACCTTCCCGGCTGCATCCATCCGCCGCATCAAAAGCGGCAGGAGCTGGTTGTCGATAGCGTTGATTTCTTTGCGGATTTCATTGAGCTTTGGATTATCCATGGCAGGCAACCTCCCCCTGCGACAGCATCGCATCAAGAAGTGCAATGGATACCGCCGCTTCCACAACCGGCTGCGCACGCACGGCGATGCAGGCGTCGTGCCTGCCTTTGATGACCAAGGTGGCGTTTTCATGCGTGACGCAGTCGATGGTTTGCTGCTCTTTTGCAATCGAGGCAGTCGGCTTGAAGGCAACGCGCAGCAAAAGCGGCATGCCTGTGGAAATGCCACCGAGAATACCGCCGTTGTGGTTGGTGTGGGTCTTGACACTGCCGTCTGCGGCGTAATACATTGCGTCGTTTGCCTCGCTGCCCACCATGCTGGTGAGTTCGAACCCATCCCCAAATGAAACGCCCTTCACGGCCGGCACGCCATAGAGGAGGGAGGCGATTCGGCTTTCCAGTGAATCGAACATCGGGGAGCCGATCCCCGCGGGCAGGCCCACTGCCGCACATTCAATAACACCGCCAAGGCTGTCTTTTTCCGCCTGCGCTTGTGCGATCCGGGCGCACATTTCGCGCTTTTTTTGCAGATCGATCACGGTGAACGGCTCCTGATTCAACAAGCGAAGGGCATCCGCATCCAAAGAGACGGCGTTGAAGGGGGTATCCCAAATGGCGTGAATTTTCAACACGTGAGAGCCGATGACGATCCCGTGTTTTTCCAAGATCTGGCGGCAAATAGCGCCAGCCGCTGTAAGCGGAGCGGTCAACCTGCCGGAGAAATGGCCGCCCCCGCGAATATCGTTCGACCCGCCGTAGCGCACACTGCCCGTATAGTCTGCGTGGGAGGGCCGGGGCAGGTGCAGAATGTTGGCATAGTCGTGCGATTTTACATTTGTGTTTTCAATCACAGCGCATAGGGGCGCACCGGTAAGCTTCCCATCCAGCAGGCCGGAGAGAAATTGCGGCCTGTCCGCTTCGCAGCGCGGCGTAGAACCGGCTGTGAGCCCCGGCGCGCGGCGATCCATTTGAACCTGCACGGCGTCAAGGTCAATTTTTTCCCCCGCAGGCAAACCGTCAAGCACCATGCCAACGGCTGGCCCATGGCTTTCACCAAAGATGGAAAGCTTCAGAATGTTACCCCATGTCGACGACATTCGCAACGCCTCCAATTTTTATATAATCCTCAAAAAAGGTTGGATAAGATTTTTTGACGCTCTGCGCATCGCTGATGATTACCGTATCATCCGCCCGCATTGCAGCGATGGAAAAGGCCATAACGATGCGGTGGTCGTTGCAGCCGTCTACCACACCCCCGCGCACTTTGTGGCCGCCGTGGATGGTGAGGCTGTCGGCCGTTTGAGTGACAGGCACGCCCAACGCCCGTAAGCCTGCGGCTGTGCTCTCTAGCCGATCACTTTCCTTGAGCCGTAGCCGCGCTGCGTTATAAATGCGCATATCCCCGCTGCAATAAGCGCCCAGCACGGCTAGAATCGGCACCAAATCCGGAATTTGGCCTGCATCGATCTCCATCGCATCTAGAGAAAATGCCTTGCTTGTGAGGGTGTCTCCCGACCAGCGCAGGTGAGAGCCACATTGGGAGAGGATCGCCTTGCAGGCGCGGTCACCCTGCATGGAGCGGCGGTTAAGCCCGCGCACAGCAACCTCGCCGCCCAATGCACCGGCGGTGAGGAAAAACGCGGCGGCCGACCAATCGCCCTCTACCATCAAATTATGTGCGCGAAAGGATTGCTTGCCTTTTATTTTCCAGCCAGTTTGCGTTGGCTCCACATGCACGCTGAAGCTGCTGAGCATCTGAAGCGTCAGATCGACATACCCGGCAGATTGCAAGGGGGAGGTGAGGATGATTTCGCTATCCTCTTCACACAGTGGCAGGGCTAGCAGCAGGCCGGAGATGTATTGGGAACTGATATCGCCAGGCAAATGAAATGAGCCGCCTTTTAGCTTGCCGCTGATGGTCAGGGGCAGGCTGTGCGTGCCATCCGTTTCACAGGCGACTCCATGCTCACGTAGGAGCCGGAGCAAGGGATCAATCGGCCGCTCCGGCAGCCTGCCGCTCCCGGTGAACGTGCAGGTGAGCCCGCCGGCTGCTGCAATTGGAACGAGAAACCGCAGGGTGGAGCCGGATTCCCCGCAGTGAATTTCCGCCTGCCCGGGCTGAAAGGCATGAGTACCGTCAATGATGACACCGCCTGGGTGCGGCCGCACAGAAGCGCCCAGTGCGTCTGCTCCACGCAGCGTGGCCAGAATATCCGCAGAGAGATCAATATAATCGACAACGCTTCGGCCGTGGCTTAAGGCAGCACAGAGAATGGCGCGGTGGGCAGCGCTTTTGGATGGGGGAACACGGATTTCCCCATGCGGCGTTGCCGGCGATAGTATAACCTTTTTCATGTAAGCGGCTCCTTTCAAAACTTCTTTCGGCAATGCCAAAAGAATTGGTCCAAACATTCTTTTGGACCATTATATAGGAGAAATGTTACAAAACTATAAAAAGAAGGTTGAATTTAACCGGAAATCAGGAATTTTTTGTAGAAATCTTTCTATTTATCGCAGCCGAAAAAAGACGGGAGCTGATTCAGTGAGAGTGGGAGTGTGAAGCTGTCTCCAATTTTGCGTAGCAGAATGAAGTGGATCGAATCTCCCATCCGCTTTTTATCGTTTGCTGCGAGCTGAAGCAGCGTGCTCAGCGGCGCGTCGCAGGCCACGGGGAGGCGATACTTTTCCAGCAAGCTTCGGATGCGCCCACAGGTGCCAGGCTGCGTTAACCCGTTGCGCTCCCCGGCCGCACAGGCGAGAAGCATGCCGACGCCGACGGCCTCTCCGTGGGAATAACCCTCAAAGCGGCCGTATTTTTCAATCGCATGGCCAAGTGTGTGTCCAAAGTTTAAAAGCATCCGTCGTCCGCTTTCCCGTTCGTCCTCTTCGACAATGCGGCGCTTGCTGTCTACACAGGAGAAAATCATCTCCTCTAGGAAATCTCTGGCCCTTTCTTGCCCTAGCCGTTCAAACAGGGGCGCGTCGTAAATACAGCCGTATTTAATCGCCTCCGCCATGCCGTCGGCAAAAAAGCGGGGAGGCAGGGTGGAGAGAAGCTCCGGGTCGATGAGAACCAACCGCGGCTGCCAGAATGCGCCGCACAGATTTTTCCCCTGGGGCAGGTCGACCGCCGTTTTGCCGCCAACGGAGGAATCAATCTGCGCGAGCAGGGAGGTAGGAATCTGGATATAGTCAATCCCACGCATATAAATAGCGGCCGCAAAACCAGCCATATCGCCCGTGACGCCCCCACCGAGCGCGACGATCAAATCGCCGCGCGTAAAGGCGTTGCCGGCCAGGAAGGAGAGCATATCGCCGATGCTGCACAGGGCTTTACTGCCCTCCCCAGCAGGGAAAACGTGCGTGAAGGTATGGAACCCGGCCTCCTTTAGCGATGCGGCGGCAACTCCGGCATAGAGCGGGCCAACGTTGGAATCCGTAATGACAGCCGCTTTCTGCGCCTTGGAGACGCTGCGGATCAGCGCGCCGCAGCGTCTGAGGCAGCCGCGCTCGATTCGGATTTCATAGGGCCTGCCTGTCTTGACCTGCAAGGTTTTCATCATAGCATTCATCGCCTTTCTACAAAAGAGCGCAGTATGGAAGGGGGCTTTTTAACTGCCCGGCGCAAGAAGGAATTTTCATGGGAACGCGTCAAGCGGATGCGCCCCAGTTGTTCACCTTCCGGCCCATGGATTCAGTCAACGCGGTCACATGGGCCGCAATTTCGTCAAAAGCATCGGGAGTAAGGGACTGCGCGCCGTCTGAAAGCGCCTTTTGAGGATTATTGTGCACCTCGATAATCAGGCCGTCTGCACCAGCAGCAACAGCAGCGAGGGACAGCGGTTCCACCAGCCATGGAATCCCTGCCGCATGGCTTGGATCAACGACTACCGGCAGGTGGGAAAGCCGTTTGAACACCGGCACGGCGGAAATATCCAGCGTGTTGCGCGTATAGTTTTCAAAGGTGCGGATACCGCGCTCGCAGAGGATCACGTTTTCATTCCCGCTTGCCATAATATATTCCGCGCTCATGAGCGTTTCCTCAATCGTATTGGCGAGGCCTCTCTTTAAAAGGATCGGTTTTTTGCAATGGCCGAGCTCTTTAAGTAGTTCAAAATTCTGCATATTGCGCGCGCCTACCTGGATGATATCCACATCCTCGAACAGAGGCAGGTGGGAGGGGCTCATGATTTCCGTGATGATCGGCAGGCCGCTTTTGCGCTTTGCCTCCAGCAGGAGGTAAAGGCCCTCTGCCCGCAGGCCCTGAAATGCGTAGGGGGAAGTGCGGGGCTTGAATGCGCCGCCGCGCAGGATGCCGGCGCCTGCTTTCTTGACCCGCTCGGAGATCACTTCCAACTGCTCGGAGGATTCCACGGAGCAGGGCCCGGCGATCAGGGTAAGGGAGCCGTCCCCAATTGCATTGGGGCCCACTTGGATGACGGTGTTATCCGGATGAAATTTCCGGTTGGCTTTCTTATAAGGCTCCTGAACGCGCTTTACGCTCTCTACGATAGCCTGTGCACGGATATACTCAATATCGATTTTTGCCGTATCGCCCAACAGCCCGAGCACAGTGGAGTGCTCGCCATACCATGCGTTGACGGTCACGCCGTAGGTTTGATTGAGCTCATTGGAAAAAGTGCTGATCTGATCCTTTGTGGTGCCCTGCTTCAATACGATAATCATGCTGTAAAACCTCCAATACAATTTACGGGAAAATAAAAAACGGAGCTCATAGCTATGAGCTCCGTTTCTATCCCTCTTCAAACGCTTCTTTGGACGGCGGGAAAGCTCACAACTTTAATTTCTGCACGGCAAAAAACTCCCCGCTAAAAAAATAGCCGAGAGTGCTCATAAAGAAAAAGTAGCTTTTTGCAGTGCTGGTGAGCATTTCAATCTTCCTCCAAATGGTCTGCTTTCACTATAATACGCAGGAAAGGCAATTGTCAACCCTTTTTTTCACTTTTGGCCAATCCGCGTAGGTCGGTTTTCAATTGCCCTCTGATTTTGTGCAGGATTTCTGCTGCAATCTCGCTGGCAGGCTGCTCGATTGGCACAGTAACTGTGAAATCAGCGGCCTGGCGATAAAGCCGCATGCGCTCCGCATGCAGCGCTTCTAGCCTACCGCTTTTTTGGGCCGCTTGGAGCACTGGCCGCGGTGTTGGGTCCCGGTCGAGCCGAGCGCACAGCACCGGCAGAGCGACATCCAACAAGATAATCAAGCCGGTTTCCCGCAGCATGGCGGCATTCTGTGGGAAGGTCAGTGCGCCGCCGCCTGTGGCGATGATCTGGCCGCCCGTTTGGGCAAGCTCCTTGCAGGCCTGTGATTCCAGCATGCGGAAATAGGGCTCGCCATGCCGGGCAAAAATTTCTTCCACAGGCAGGCCTGCTTTTTCGACAATATAATGGTCCATATCGAGAAAGGAAAGCCCTGTTTGCACGGCAAGCTCCCGGCCCACCGTGCTCTTGCCGCAACCCATAAAGCCGCACAGCACGAGGTTTCGATCGGTCTCCGTTTTGCTCATTGAAAAACACGCTCCATTTCCCAATTGGCCTGTTCGATCACAGGGGCAATCTGCGCGGCAGTGAAGGGGTGGCCGCTCCAAATCTCTTGCGCGGCGGCGGCCTGCCAGACGAGCATCGGCATCCCATAGGCGCATTGAGCGCCGTTTTGTCGCGCGGTGCATAGCAGCATCGTTTCACGTGGGTTATAGATTGCGTCAAACACCGCCTTGCAGCGGCGCACGGTTTTTTTCCCTACGGGCATTGCATCCGAATGTGGATACATCCCGACGGGCGTTGCATTGAGCAGCAGGTCAAAATCGCCTTCCAGCGCTTCATATGTGCAAACGCATACAAAGGCGCCCGGCAGCTTTTGGCGGATTTCCTGTGCGAGCTTCTCCGCGCGCGCAAGCCCGGAAGGCCTGGCGGCAATGGTGAGCGAGCAGCCCGCCAAGGCCGCTTCAAACGCCATCATATGCGCCGCACCGCCTGCCCCACAGAGCAGGATTTTGCCAGCGAGCGGAATTTTGGCATCCTCCAGTGCACGCAAAAAGCCGACACAGTCCGTATTATAGCCGACGAGGTGCTCGCCGCATTTCACGGTGTTGACCGCGCCGTAAAGCAAGGCTTTGCCGTCTATTTGATCGAGCAAGGGAAGAATTGCTCTCTTGTGCGGGATGGTGAGATTGAAGCCGCTCAATCCTCGCAGGGCGGGGAGCTCCTCTGCAAGCTCCTGCGGTGGCAGCTCCCGCTTTTCATAAACAGCGTTCACGCCGTGAATGGCAAAAAGTTTTTCATGGATGAAGGGGGACATTGTGTGCCCAAGCGGATAGCCGAGCACGGCATAACGGCGTGTCTCCATTGTGAAAGCTCCTTTCAAAACGACGGACCCAGGCGAAAAAAGACGAAAAAGATACTCCCTCAAAGGAAGTTTTTAAGCATCTGTAAATAAACATAAAGTTTTCACGCTTGGGGGTTGACAAAGGGAAAAAATCTTACTAATATCTCTTATAGTTAGTTTTTCTTATAACAGCAACAGGGCGGTTTATTGTAAAGCTAGTTTAGCATATTCCGCGTTGTTTGTCTATTTGCGTGTGTGAGCGCAATTATAAGAGAGAAGGAGGGAAACAGAATATGGTTTTTGAGAAGCTGAGAAAGATTATTTGCGACCAGCTTGAGCTGGACGAGGATAAGATCACATTGGAAACCAATTTGCTCGATGATCTGGGCGCGGACAGCTTGGACGTGGTGGATTTGGTTATGTCGATCGAGGATGAATTTGAGATGGAAGTGCCAGATGAGGAGATCGAAAAGATGAAAACCGTGGCGGACGTCGTCAAATTTATTGAAGACAATCAGTAAGCGATTTGACTCAGCATGAGCTGGGCCGTTAGCATGGAATGATAAAAAATGGTAGGCGCAAAAGCGCCTACCATTTTTTTTGACGAAGCGAGTAACAAAGCGGGGCTACCTTCATTGCGGGGATCAAAGAGATACGGAGCGCTTATGAGAGCAGGCGGCTACCGGCTATTTTTTATTACGAAGCGCAGCGAAGTAACAAAACAAAGCCTGCCACCCCACTATAGATCATAGAGATATGTATCGCTTACGCAAGCAGCTAACTACCGGCTATTTTTTGTTATGGCATAGGGGCGAACTGCGTTTGCCCGCTTTTAATCCTTGTGTAAACAAATGCGGACTCACCGCGTTCGCCCCTATGGTAGTTCCTGCATCAACCGCGGGCCCGTTTTGATGCAAAGCCTGCCGCAACCTCGCGCAAGCAGGCGTTCCCACACGGATTCACGCTTCGGCCTGCGTGCGTGCGGTGAGCTCGCGCTCGATGATGCTTTGTAAAAACGGATTATTTTCCATACAGATAGGAAACAAGAAAGCGTTGTAGCGACATTTTTGAAAACGCTCTCCCCGGATGATAACCTCATACCCCGCCGCGCACCTGGGGTTGCAGGCGCCGGAGCGCGTCAGACGCTTGCAGTCCGGCGCTTTCCGGATTGCGGCGAGCAAATCCTCCGGCAGAGCGCTCAGGAGCGCTTCGTCTCTGCTGGCGTGGTCGGCGTAGAGGCGAAGCAGGAGCCCGCTTTTGCGAAACACAAAATTTGCAACCGCTTTTTTAGTGGATGCAAATTTGTAGGAGACGAGAAATCCGCTGCTTGTGGGTTTTATCTCCACCGTACACCCGTTATTTACAAATAATTCGTGCAGCTCTGCCGCGAAGGCGCGGTGCTCTGGCTCCACGCGTGTCAAAAAGGCTTCATACAGCTCTTGTTGTTTGATCATTCCAATTCCCCTTCCGTGAGTAATTGCTTCAATGTTATAGGATTCCAGCCTATTTGTCTTGTAAAAAAACGACAGAAATCAGAATGAAACATGAGCCTTAAAGCTGTTTTTTGCGGAAGATCAGAATGCTTCCCAGCAGCAGGAGCGCGCTGAGAGCGGCGGTGAGCAGCAGGGCGGGAAACGCCTCCTGCACGGGGACCGTCCCTTGCACCAGATCAAGGCCGCAGCTTGCAAGAAACGAGGGCGTTAGCCGCCGTGCTCCGGGAAGAAGGCCCAGGAGATAGCAGAGTATCACTCCGCCGCCGGTCAGCAAAGCTCCGGCATAGGTTTGGGAAAACAGCACACCGCCCAATGTGACGCAGGCCAGCAGAAAGGCCCCGAAGAGCCACAGGGCGAATAGCGCCATTCCCAGCGATTTTGGCGATTGTTCCGGAAACAAAAACTGTGTGTATCCAAAGCATACTGCTGCGGAAAGGGCATAGCTAACCGACCAGCAGAGCAGCGAGGCCGTGTATTTCGACAGAATAAAGCCATGCCGTGAGAGCCCTTTGCTGAGCATGAGCATAGCCGTGCCGCTTTTCAGCTCGTGCGGGATCATACCGCTGAGCACCAGCACCAGGACGATTAGGCAGATCTGCGTCATGTTTTTAAAAAATTGCGCGTAGGCCTCCAGAAAAGTAGCGTCCGGCAGTTGAAGCGGCGTGCCGAGCCCCAGATCAATCTGGGAAAACAGCTCCGGCGTGAGCTTTGCGAGCAAAGGGCTCGACATACCGAAAAGCAGGAGTACGGCGCACAGGATCAGGAATTTATAGGTTTTCCAGAGCTCTTTGAGCTCCTTGCCGGTAAAAAGGATCGTCTGTTTCATGGATGAATCGCCTCCAGAAATACCTGCTCAAGATTAGGCTCCAGCAGCTCGTATTTTGCAATCGGGATATCGCAGGCCGAAAGATAGCGGAGAATTTCACGCCCGGCGGTTTCCGGATTGCCGATCGTCAGGATCACGCCGCCATCCGCCACCTCCGCCTTCTGTACCTCCGGCAGTACGCCGAGCCCCTGCGCCAGTGCGGCAAGGCTGGCGGTCTCCTGTGGGACGACCAGCAGGCGGTCCGTCCGATATGAGCCGCGCACCTCTTCCAACGCACCCTCTAAAACAAGGCGTCCGCCATCCAGAATGCCGATCTGATCGCAGATGCGTTCCACGTCGGAAAGAATATGGGTGGAAAACAGGACGGTCGTATCCTTTGAGATGCTTTTTAAAATTTCCAGCACCTCACGCCGTCCGGATGGATCGAGCGCGCTGGTCGGCTCATCGCACAGCAGCAGGAGCGGCTTTCCGAGCAGCGCCTGCGCGATACCGAGGCGCTGCTTCATCCCGCGGGAAAACCCACGAATGCGGCGGTTCACACCGTCGAGGCCGACGAGTGCGAGCAGTTCGGCGGTTTGCGCCTCGATCTCCGGCCGGGTCAGGCTGCTTAATTGCCCGCACAGGCACAGGTATTCCTTTGGCGTCATATAAGGGTAGAATTCCGGCACATCGGGCAGGTAGCCGACCGAGAGGCTTTTCGGGCTCGACCCGAATCGGACAGGTTTCCCGCATACCGTGATCGTTCCATCGTCCGGCCGGAGGAAACCTGCGATCAGTTTCATCGTCGTGGTTTTCCCCGCGCCGTTTTTGCCGAGAAAGCCATAGACGGAGTGCTCTGAGACTGCCATGGTGAGGCCGTCGAGCACTTTTTGGCCCCCAAAGCTTTTGGAAACACCCGTGAGGGTGAGGATGCTCATGCTTCCTTCTCCTTTCCGATGGTAAAATAGAGAATCGGCCCAATGATTCCTACAAAGAGGGAAACAATGATCCACAGTGCCCGGTTTCCGCAGCGGTACGTTTTATGCCGCAGGATATGGATGAGGGCCGCAATGGCAAGGCCCCATTCGATGAGCAGGATGGGAATCAAAAGGGGAAGATACTGTAAAAGCTCTGTCATGACGCTTTACTCCTCTCTGTTTTCAGTAGCAGCCTGGGTGAGCAGGCGGTGATATTGGCGCGTTTCCTCCGGCGTTTTGCCGTTGAGAATCACGACGCGGTCTTTTAAATGGATGGCGAGATAGGGTGGTTTGCCGTTATAGACGAAGAGCATGCTGTTCCCATAGCCGCTGAGGGAAAAGTGGCCGATGAGCAAGCTGCTGCTCCCCAAACCATTGGTGCGCGTGCCTGTGGGAATATTCTGGATTTCCTCAATCTCCTGAATCTCGTCGAGCGCAAAGGCGTCGCTGTAGAGTGGGGCGTTGATCGTGACAATCCCGTTTTCTATTACAGGGGGAAAGGCCGCGGTGTCAAAGGCAAGAAAGATCGCAAACATGCCGATGAGCATTGCCGCGACCAAGGCGGCGGTGACCACAGCGATCACCTTTGCCTTCGAGTTGCCCAAATTGATGGTGAAGCCGATGCCGAAACGCTTTTCCACATTAATGCGCGGATCGTTCGGATTATTGTAAAAGCCGTGCAGCCAGTAGACGTCGTCATCCGCAAGTATGGGGCGGTCGGCAAGGGCGAGATAGCGGTTCTGCGTGTCGCGCACACTCTGGTAGGTGAAAAAGACGGCGCAGAGCACAACGATTAGGATGCTGATCATCAAGAGGAAGGAGGCGAGAGACGCCCCCGGATTCCTCGCGGGGATCAGAATCGCAGGCAGGCTCAGTGCCGCGCATACGTTGCCGATTATCACGCAGCAGATCGACCAGCGCCTGCGCCAAACGCGATTGCAGGCGAGATTTACCTCAGTGGATTCACAGAATACCTCTGTGGGGCGCGACAGATAGAGCCAATACATGAACAGCCCGATTGCAGGGAAAATGAAGGCGAGCAGGGAGGACCACAGCGGAACCACAGTGTTTTTGCTCAGCCAGAGATACAGCGGCGCGGCGGATGCGAGCAGGAAAGCAGGCAGAAACCAAAGGGCGGAAACGGGCATTTTATCCTTCTCCCGGCTGACCTCCGTATCGATATGGACAGTGCGCACGCCGCCAACGAACCATTTGTTTTCCTGCTTGAGCGCATAAAGCTCTTGCATGCGCGCGGCGAGGAGCTTCGTGTAGGCGGCGATGCAGCCCATCATCCACACCGCGATGTAAAAGCTAAGCAGAGACATATAATCAGGGAGCCAGATCAGCGGAAGGGCCAGCAGCGCGGCAATCACGCATAAAAGCAGCAATTGTTTCTGGTATTTTTTTACGATCGCCAGCACGGGCTCGTCTTTTTGATGAGCAAGTGGAAGCGTCACGCCGATGAGGATGTTTTTATTGGGCTTGGTTTCCATAAAAGCGGAAACTGCCAGCAACCCGGCGAAAACCAGGCAGACCGAAAAACCGAGCATGAATCTCACAACCTTTCATTTACGGAAGAGACCATCTTCATACACCCTGAGCGGTGGGGTGCAGCCCGCTCATCTGATCAAAAATTTGCCCGCACAGTGTCAGGAAATCCTGCTTCTCCATCCCCTTGAGGCCGGATTCCGCAATCAGGAGCGCAAGTTCCCCTTCCAGCTTCTCTCGAAATTCGCCGTCCAGCCGGACAGCAGGGCTCACCCGTGCGCCATGACGGCGGTCAATTTCGATATATCCTTCATTTTTAAGCGCGGTATAGGCCTTGTTGACTGTCATCGTATTGACGCCGACGTCCTGTGCAAGCTGGCGGACGGTGGGCAAGCCTTCTCCAAGCTGCAATTCGCCGCGGCCGATGCCGAGCACGATCTGATTGCGCAGCTGCACATAAATGGGAGTTTCGCTGGACATATTGAGCTTGAGGATCATGAAACCACCCCTACTTGTATTATTTGTATTATAAATATTAATACAGATAATACGAACTGTCAAGAGGAAGTTTTTGCCGCAACACAGCGGTGAAACGGGAAGAGGCCCCCCTTTTTTATCCTGAAAAAACGCCGGTTCTCAACCATTGGTTCAGTTACGGGCTGTTTTTGCGACCAATCCTCCGTTGAGCCGCGGGCCTTAGCGTGATATGCTATGGGTAAAGGACAGCACAAGAAACCAGAAAGGGGGCGCAAGGGGATGAAAATCAATGAGATCATCCGTGCAAAGCGCAGGGAACAGGGCATGACGCAGGAGCAGGCGGCTGCCGCACTGGGGGTATCGGCATCCGCCGTGCATAAATGGGAGAAGGGGAGCTCCTACCCGGATATTACATTATTGCCCGCGTTGGCGCGGCTGCTCGGAGTGGATTTGAATACGCTTTTATCCTTCCAGGAGGATCTAACGCCGGAGGAGATCGGCCGCTTTTGCAATGGGCTGGTACAAAAGGTGAAGGAGGAGGGGATTAGCGCCGGCTTTGAGATGGCGATGGAAAAGATTCGGGAATATCCGGCCTCCGATTTGCTGCTGTACAACACGGCGGCTACTTTAGAAGGGGCGCTTATTTTGTATGCCCCGGAAGAACGGGAGCGATATGGGGAGCGGCTCGAGGCGCTTTATCGCCGCGTGGCACAGGCCGGGAGTGGCCCGCTGCGGGATCAAGCGCAATATATGCTGGCGTCAAAAATGATGGAGCGCCAGGATTTTGCGGGCGCACAATCGCTTTTGGATTGCTTGCCCACACAGCCTCCTTATGACAGGGAAGCCATGCAGGCAACCCTTTACCGGAAGCAGGGGAAGCGCTCTGAAGCGGCAAAGCTGCTGGAGGGCAAGCTGCTGCATGGTGCGAACGATTGCTTTAACGCGCTGCTGAGCCTTGCGGAGATCGCATTGGAGGAGGGGAACGGCGTTTTGGCGGACACGTTGGCGGATACCGCGCAGCACACAGTGCGGCTCTATGGGCTGTGCGAGTATTTGGCATATGCCGTGCCGTTTCAGCTTGCGGCGGCGCGCAAGGATGCAAAGCAGTGCATCACGCTCCTGAAAAAAATGCTGCCTTTGCTGGAAAAGCCATGGAAGCTTTCGTCTTCGCCGCTTTACCATCATATCGAGGGGCGGGAAAGCACAGTGATTCCGGAGCAGTTGCGGGAAAGGCTGCTGGAAGCGCTCCGGGTGGATGAGGAATTTGCGTTTGTAAGGGAAGAACCGGAATATAAAAAATTGGATGAATTATATGGATTAGATAAAAAACACCATAGAAAATAAGCATTAGTAGAGATATTATTGACATTTTTAGCATCCAGAATTATACTATAATCATATAATCTTTCATGAATGAAAGCGCGCGCATTTGTGGGGGAGAAATGGTAATTTGAAAAGCGAAGGGGAAAAAGAGATGTCAAGATCAAAAAAGATGCTTACATGGGTTCTTCTGGTTGCCTGCTTTGTCGTGCAGACGTCTCTGTTTGTGTCCGCGAAACATGAGGGAAATTTTAACGTAACACTCCCGAATTTGCAGCGCAGTGTAGAATTATTTACCGGGGAAAGCTATGGGCATGGACAGTATAGTGATATTTGGGTGAAGGGCGGAACCGTCAACATCGTATATGCCCAGCTTCGATTGAGTGGTACAGGCGCTCCAGTTTCAGAATGGGTTCCGGCATACAACGACGGGAACCGCTATCCAGTTTATTTTACCACGACCCTAGGTGAAGGAACCGGATTGACCATGATGGGTAAACAGAAGAATGTGACGAGTAAAACGGCTTCCGGGTATGTTTATCTGTAATTTATCATCGGGTTCTCAATTATTTTTTGGGCCGGGCCTGCCGTGGGGGGACCCGGCCCTTTTTTGGAAGGGGTATAAGGGCTGCTATGCTTTTTCAATCACAAATCAGACAGTTGCGATCGCGGAAGGAATTTTTGATCTCGTTTTTTTGCATGATGGTTCTTGCGGTTGGGAGCTTTGTGTTCAACTGTATTCAGCAATATGGCGCCGATGTGACGCGATATATTTCTGCCGATAAGCTCTTCCTCGGCCGGAATGGATCCAATGATCTTGCGGTGTTGTTGCCGTTTTTGCTCCCGCTACTTTTTGTGCTGCCCTTTGCGGATTCCTACATCACCGACCGGCAGCATTACATATTGCCGGCGATTCTTTCCCGTGCTTCCGCGAGGCAATATTATTTCAGCAAGCTCTCCTGCGTGGCGCTTTCAGCGGGCGCGGTCATTTTCGTGCCTCTTTTGCTCAATTTTTTGCTGGGGCTGGTTGCGTTCCCGCTGACGAGCACAAATTATGCGTTCATCTCTTCGCCTGGAAGTGAAGGGGCATATTATACCTATCACATGAAGGAAATTTTATTTCCCGGCCTGTTTGTAGACCACCCCTATTTCTATGATCTGGTTTTCTTGCTGATGCTGACGGCCTTCTGTGTGATTTGCGCCGTGGTAACGTATCAATGCTCCTTCCTGATCGCCAAAAACAGGATCGTGCTGCTCTGCCTGCCGTTTCTTCTCAATAATTTTCTGATCCTGTTCGCGCAATATACGCCGATCAACATCTCGCCGTTTGACTATCTGATCGCATTTAACGACGCGCCCCATAAGCGGCCCTTTATGCTGCTGGTGTTTTTCGGCGTGATGCTCCTGGCGGCAGCCCTGCTCACGCCGGTCTGCCTGAAAAAGCTGAGGGAGATCGAGGGGAAATAGCGATGAAAAAGCTAAGAATCTATCGCCAGCGTTTTTTGCTGCTCCATCTCGTATGCATTGCCTGCGGGGTGTTTTTTACGGCGGTCAATCTGGATATCCCCTATGAAAGCTTGTTTGAGCGGCAGATCGACGCATTTTATTTCACGGCCAATGTGGAAAACCTAATTTCACTGATCCTGATGTTTTTGCCCCATATCATGATCATCGCGCTGCTGGCCGATCTTTTTTTGCAGGATATTGGGATTGAGGCGACCTATTGCCTGACGCGCCACCGCAAGCCGCTGCGCTGGTTTGCGAAAAAGTGCGCGCTGCTGGCCGCAGTCAGCGCCTACGCCATCCTGCTGATGCAGCTATCGGTCACCGCGGTCATCTTGCTTGCGGGCAAGAGCGCGGCGCGGGAGCTTGCGGGGGCGCTGGCGCCCAACCTGTATCTGTTTTTGCTCTCCTGGCTGTTTGTATTCACCTTTTCGCTGGCGCTGAACCTGCTCTCTTTTTCCGTTGCGCCGCGGTGGCTCGTGCCGGCGCTGCTGACGGTCCTCTTTATCCTCATTTTGCAGATGCGCATTGCGATGAAAAGCAAAACGGGCTGGCAGTGGAATCCCGCTATTCACTTTTATTTGAATTGCCATGCGGAGTTTTTGTCCTTTGCATGGCAGGCGTCGGAGGAAGCGGCAGAAGCGCTGCTGCCGGGGCTGAAGGTCTGGCATTCGCTCGCCTATTTCAGCGCGCTGGACGCCGCACTGTTTGCACTTGGGTATTGGCGGGCGCGGCGGCTGGAATTTGGGCTATTATTGGAGGATTAAAATGGCATATATTGAAATCAACGATTGCTCCAAGATAATTAAAAAAACAACCATCCTGGATCATATCGATTTAAAGCTGGAGAAAAATCGGATTTATGGGTTCGTCGGACGCAATGGGTCGGGCAAAACGATGCTGTTTAAAATCCTGACCGGCCTTGCGCAGCCCTCCTCCGGTGAAATCCGGATCAATGGGCAGCGAGTTTCCCCCCAATCCGGCTATCCGGCCAAGCTCGGGGTGATGATTGAAAACAACGGCCTGTGGCCCTATCTGACAGCGTTTGAAAACCTGAGCGCGCTCGCCGCCATTCGCAGGGAGCTAAGCAATGCGGAGATTGCCGCTGTGATCGAGCGGGTCGGCCTTTCAAACGACGGCAAAAAGTTTGCCAAATATTCGCTCGGTATGAAGCAGCGGCTGGTGTTCGCGCAGGCGATTATGGAAAAGCCGGAGCTTTTGATTCTGGACGAGCCGACGAACGCGCTGGACACGGAGGGAGTTCGACTATTCAAGGAGATTATCCGGCAGGAGAAGGAGCGCGGCGCGACGGTGTTGATCGCCAGCCATTCGCTGGAGGATTTTCCGGATTTTTGCGACACGATCATCCCGATGGAAGCGGGCAGGGTCGTGGATCCGAAGAGGGGGTAGGTGCATTGAATAAAAAAGCCAAACGGGTTACGCTTGCAAAGCTGCTCTGCCTTGTGATGGCGGTGATGACAGTGGGCGCGCTCCTTTTGGGGGCGTTGACCCGCGCAAGCTACCGGCACGATGTGGCGGACGCGGCAAAATCACCGGATACAAAGATTTTGTACCACAGCAAAGTGATTCTGTCGGGCGACAAAGAGGGGACTGGAACCTTCCAGGACTCGCTTTTCCAAGCGGATATCATCGTCCGCGCCGAGGTAGCCGGGCCGGAAGAGTATCAATTCCAGGCGCTTCTGGTTCCGCTTCGGATCAAAGAGGTGCTTAAGGGTGATGTAAAGGCCGGCGATCTCATTGATTTTTACGAGATTTCCTTTTTCTCAAAGGCGGCAACAGGCCAGGTTACTTATTTTGACGTATCGCCCTTTAATCCGATGCAGCCAGGCAGGGAATACATTGTATTTGCCAAAAAGATTATATTTCATCCTGCCTATCAGGCGCGGCTGGAGCGGGACGTTTACCGGGCAGTGAGCCTGGAAGCCTCCTACTTCCTGCCCGAGATCACCGAGCCACCCATCTTGGATGAAAGCGAGACAATCTATTTTCAGAATGTGAAGGAAAATGAATTCAATTGCTATTCAAAGGAACAGCGGGATGCGATCAATCGCGTGAAAAAGGAGATCCTTTCCAGGCTAAATCTTCCAACGGCATAGAAAAATTTGATCGTAAAACAAGGCCGGCGGAGGCTTCTATTTCGTCTCCGCCGGCCCTTTTAGCCTGTTCATCTGTTCATGTGATAAAAATGATGCGAGGCGGGAGATGCATCTCCTGCCTCGCACGTTTTTGTGGCATAAAGGGAATCAGTTTTGATCCGACCGGGCAATTATCAGCTGGTTGTCATCCCCCGTCCGGGTGTTGTACAAAAATGGCCGGATCCATTCTGCCAGCGGTTTTTCCGCCAAAAACTTGGGCATGGGAATCGGGAGCATATGCAGCCTGTGCTCTAATTTTTTTAAATATGCCATGAGGATTTGGTATTCCATTGTATCCGGGTGATAAGGCGGGTTTCCGCTGCAAAAACATTCAATGATTTGAAAAACAGCGTCTTTCACATAGCGCTGCATGAGGGCGCCGTATTTTTCAGGGGGAATCTGATGGTACCGTTTGCTCTTTTTGGCGAGCGCTGCAAAGGTAAGCTTATCAAAATACCGGGCTGGAATTTTCAGCAGCGGCAGCAGAAGCCTGACCGGCCGGGAGGAAACATCCAGCATGGAGGCGAGCTTGCGCGTGTCGTGTGCAGCTGCTTCCAGAAATGACCGGTATACCGCAGTGAAATGGTGCTTTCTAAAATATTCGGCATAGGTTAGCCCTTCCATATCCCAATGCGGAACGTGAACGATCGGGAGAGAGGAGATCAAAATCTTACCAGCATCAAACTGAATTTTTCGGATACAAGCGCCGGCGCCAACCAGGGATGCAGTTGACACGTCGTAGATCTCATTGCCCCGTGCAGAGGTGAGCTTTGTGATATTCTGCTGATGGGTGTGCGCGGTTAAAAAGAGCTGAATGCCGGCGTCCGCCAATCGGGCGGCGAGCTCTTTGCCGCCATGGATCACATCGTAGCCGGGAATATGCTCCAAAAGCTCAAATGGATAAAGCAATGGGTGGTGTGACATGGCGAACAGGTAATCCCCGCTCTCCTTGGCGGCCTTGATCTGCTCAAAAATCCAATGGAGGCAATCCTCAGAAAAGCCGATGAAAGAGCGCCCGTTGCCATCGTCGTTTAACGCGAGCAGGCGGATACCCTCCCCCAGCTTTACACAGTAGGACATGCTTTGTTGATGGATGCTGAGCGCGTCATTGGGGCCGAACTCCGCATAGAGCGAGCGAAGGTCATCCCGGTGCGTCGCCTCCACCGGCGTTGGTTCGGTTCCGCTGAAACGCATCGCCCGGAAGAAATCATTTTCATCGTAGCCTTTGCCGATGTAGTCATGGGTAGCCGTCGTCACATAAACCCTTTTCCCGGCCCGGCGCAGTGCCTGAAGGCGCTCGATGAATTCCATATGGCAGATTTTTTCGCCGCAGTTGATCAGGTCGCCTGGGATTAGGATAATATCAGTATCGCCGCACTGTGCCATAAAATCAAACGCAGCGTCAATAATGGCTGGGGATTCCTTTAAACAGATTTGATCGCCCTGCTCCCGGAGTAGGTAAGCGCGGCTATCCGGCTCATAAATTTGAGGGGAGAAATAGTGCGGGTCAGCAATTAAAAATACACGAAGCATTGCGCCGCCCCTTTCCAAAAATAATTAGTATGCAAAGCAAACAACGTTTCCGTCCAACGTATAGGTTTCGTTGCGGACATAGCCTTCGCCCTCCAGCGCGGTCAGGAAGGCGTCCCGCATTTCTGCATTGGGGAATTCAACCCTTGCTTCAACGGCGACTTCCTCCGGCTCACACATATAGCAGAAGATGAATCCGGTCTGCCACCATGTTTTTTCCATCTCACGCTTGAATTTGTATTTTCCATTGTGATAGAGCGTCATTTCCATCGGGATCATTTTCTCATCCGGGATAGTGTTGTAAAAATCATCCGTCAGGGTCGAACCGGGCTCACGGTAATAAAGCCCCATCTCCGCGCCAGTAGCGCACCAGAGGTATTCGCCTTTCCACACCTGAAGCATCCATTCGTAACCGTCGTAGTCAAATTGAAACCGCTTGGTGTCAAGATAATAGCCGAAATGGGGCGCAATCTGATCATATAGCTCGCAGTAGCCGAGCTTGCGCATCCATGGGTCGTGCGCGGAAAAATAGATGCCCTGCGTTGCGTCGTAATCAAAGCCGATGGCCACGATGCCGCGCTGCCCGTCATCTCGAAAAACATTGCGGTCTTCATCGTAAACGATATTGATATCAAAATAATCATTGTCGCTCAACCACTGATAAAAGGGCTGCGCAAACGCCACAAGCTTTGGGTTTTGGGAGGACATAAATTTGCCGTTGAGCGTCAGCTCAACAATTTCCCAAAATTGTGGGCCCAGATCAGCAAGAGAGGGCTTATCCGCCGCATCCGGTTCGGTGGTAGGCTCCCCCTGCTGTGCCGATGAGGGAACCGCTTTTGCAGGCGTTTGTCGGGGCGTGTCAGTTTTCACGGCTGTGGCTTCTTTTTGCGCTGTGGGCTGTGGTTCTTCCGGATCAGCTTTTATCGGAAGGGTTGATTTTGCAGGATCGGGGGTAGGCGGCTTTTGCGTTTCTTCCTCTTTAGGCGCCTGCTGCACCTGCTGTGTTTTTGTGGATTGCTGCGATACAGCCACGGGGGCGGATGGTGTGGGTGCGGCGAGTAGTATTGCCGCCGCCAGCAGTGCGGAGAGCGCTCTCATGATCCATGCTGTCATTTTTATCGATTCCTTTCCTCAAAACGACCAAATTGGTGAATAATTGACTTCTATTATAATTGATTTCCGCATATTTGGAAAGCAGAACCTTTTTTAGCCTGCTTTTTTGTGGACACCTGGATACCGGATACATAGGATAAAGGAGATCATATTTTTTATGGAAGGGTGCGTAAATGGATGAATCAGAATTTACCTGCTGCGGTCATTCAGAGCTTTACCATGCAAAACACAATGTTTTCACAGAGAAAGGCAGTCCTGCATTGGCGGATTGTTTTTCCGCAGTTTTTTTCTCAGCGTTTTGCTCAACAAGCGCGCCAGATCAACAACCATTATAGGGGGGAAGCGCTGCAACGCCGGCAGTTTGCCACATCGCAGCTCTATCCTGCTGCGGTCAGAAAGCAGCAAATGGGAGGCGTTGCACTGCCTTATGAATTGGAAAACACGTTTAACGTAACTTTGAACCGTGCCTGTATCGTCAGCCTGTATACGGATGAATATCAGTTTACAGGCGGCGCGCACGGTATGACGGTGCGCACGGCGGATAACTGGAACCTTCGCACGGGCAGGCGCTTTGCGCTATGCGACCTGTTTCCAAGGCATCGCGATTGCAGGCAAATGATCCTTCGGCAGATCATCACTCAGATCGCGCGGGACCCTTCCTCCTATTTTGATAATTACAGAGAGTTGGTGGTACAGAATTTTGATCCAAGGCGATTTTATTTGACGCAGGATGCAGTCATGGTTTATTTTGGGCTGTATGAAATCGCGCCGTATTCCTCCGGCATGCCTGTTTTCGCCATCCCTTATGAGGTGGATCCAGCCTTTGTCATTTGCCGGGAGAGGGAATCCTAGATCAGGAACACATCTGTGTAGGAAGGCAGGATTCCATTGCAACGGTTGGCCGGAGCCGATCACAAAAATGCGAAATAGAATAATGGTAGGGCTGGATGTGGAGTTTTAAAAGAGAAGGGTCTATTAAAGCTCGCTCAGAGATAAAATTGCAGAGCCATCCCGGCGGAATCAAACATCCGTTTGCAGAAATACACATGGAACGGCCCCAAATGGGCACGGATTTCACAGAAAAGATACATGCAGGCGCCGAAAGATAGTAGAACGGAGCGGGAAGCTTATTATAGCAAACTTCCCGCTCCGTTCTTTTCGCCAGTCAGCTGAGCGGCTGCCCAATAAGCCCCCATCAAGCCCGCTGTGTTTCCAAGCTGCGCAGGCACAAGAGCAATATCACGGTAGCTTGGCATCAGCCGGGCGTCCAGTGCTTGCTTTAGGCGCGGCAGGAGATAGGGCTCCTTCATAATCCCTCCGCCGAGCACGATGCGCTCCGGATCAAGGCTGTAGGCCAGCCCGGCGAGGCCGACGGCAATTTCTCCAATCCAGCTGTCGACCAATTGCACAATCGCTTGATTTCCATGATGCAAGAGGGCAAAAAGCTCCCGCCCGTTGACCGGATGGCCCAAAAGTGATTCGGCTTCCCTGGTTAGCGCGCGTGTGGAGGCATAGGTTTCATAGCAGCCTTCTCCTCCGCAAGTGCATTTGCGCCCTCCAGCATGTGTTACGATGTGGCCGAATTCCCCGGCCGCGCCGTGAAAGCCGGTGTAGAGCTCGCCATTGAGAATGGCCGCGCCCCCGATTCCAGTGCCATAAGTCAGGCACAAAAAATGCTGGCAGCCGCGCCCCGCGCCAAAGTGCGCTTCGCCTAAAGCGGCGGCGTTGACGTCGTTTTCCACCGCTACCGGCACGCCGAATGCCTCTTCTAATAAGGAGCGTACCGGCGTGCCGGTATAGCGGGGCACATTATCCGTCGCATACCGGATGCCGCCCGTTTGGCGGTCAACCTGGCCGCAGGTGCTTACGCCGATCCGTTCAAAGGCGGGGAGCGCGCGCAAAAGCGCCTGAACAGTTTCCATCAGAGCTGTGCCGCCTAAATGTGCATTGGTTGGCGCTTCTTTGGTGAATTGCGGCGTTTGTGCGCCGGCAGGAAGAAACCCGTATTTGATATTGGTGCCGCCGATGTCAACAACGGCAGTATTACAACTGTTCATAAAACCTCCACAAAGCGTTTGGTAATCTCCTGCGGCCTGGTGATTGCTCCGCCGACCACGGCGCAGAAAGCCCCCGCGTCAAGCGCCTGCCGCAGCTGCTGTGGGTAGTGGATACCGCCCTCCGCGATAACGGGTACATCGACCGCTTGGGAAATCTTTTGGATGAAGGCAAGATCAGGCAGGCTGGTGCCTTGCGTATAAGGCGTATAGCCCGCCATTGTTGTGCCCACGCAATCGAAGCCGATCTCCTCGGCGTGCAGCGCCTCCTCATAACAGGAACAATCTGCCATGAAGAGCTGGTCGGGATATTTGTTGCGCACTTCGTGAAAGATATCATCCAAACTCTTCCCGCCGGTTCGCAGGCGGTTTGTTGCATCCATTGCAATAATTTCAACGCCGGTTTCAACGAGCGCGTCTACTTCGACCATGGTGGGTGTGATATAGACGTCGCTGTCCTTATAAATCTGCTTGATAATACCGATCATGGGCAGGCGGACCATTTTGCGGATCTCTGTGATATCCGCTACCGTGTTGGCCCGGATTCCGACGGCCCCGCTCATCTCGGCTGCAACTGCCATGCGGGACATGATAAAAGAGCTGTGAAGCGGCTCATTTTCTAATGCCTGGCAGGAAACGATTAGCCCACCGCGTACACGGTCGAATATGTCCAGATTTTTCATAGATCAATCCATCCTCTTCCTAAAATAATAGCGGATACCGCTTGTTTTTCAACTGTTCTAATTATATAATGGAACAGGATTTTTGGGAAGGCTTTTCCAAAGAAACGGCGTAGGAAAGGATGTTGTTTTACAATGGCTGATCTAGAAAAATACAGGGGTGTGATCCCCGCTTTTTACGCTTGCTACGATGATGCGGGGGAGATAAGCCCGGAACGCACCCGTGCGCTGGCAAGGTATTTGATCGATAAGGGTGTGAAGGGCCTATATGTGTGCGGTTCGTCTGGAGAATGTATCTACCAGAGTGTGCAGGAGCGTAAAATTACGTTGGAACATGTGATGGCAGAGGCGAAGGGAAAGGCAACGGTGATCGCACATGTTGCCTGCAACAACACGCGCGACAGCGTGGAGCTTGCCCGCCATGCCGAGGCGCAGGGTGTGGATGCGATCGCCTGTATTCCGCCGATCTATTTCCATCTGCCGGAATACGCGATTGCAGAATATTGGAATACGATTTCCGCCGCCGCGCCCCATACGGACTTTGTCATCTATAATATCCCGCAGCTTGCGGGTGTGGCGCTGACGATGCCGCTGTTTCAGGAGATGCGCAAAAACGGCCGTGTTGTGGCCGTTAAGAATTCTTCCATGCCAGTGCAGGATATTCAGATGTTCAAGGCTGAGGGCGGCAGGGATTTTATCGTATTCAATGGACCGGACGAGCAGTTCGTCGGTGGACGCGCCATGGGTGCAGACGGCGGTATTGGCGGCACCTATGCGGTGATGCCGGAGCTGTTTTTGAAAGCGGACGCACTGGTGCGTGCGGGAGACCTTGAAACGGCAAGGGAAATCCAATTTGCAATGAATGAGATCATCTATACCATGTGTGGCAGCCGCGCAAACCTCTATGCTGTGATGAAAGAAATTTTAAAGAGGAAAGGCGTGAATGTGGGTGGTGTACGCGCACCGCTGACGCCCGTATCCGAATCAGATTTGCCGGTTGTGGAGCACAGCATGGCGATGATTGATGCAGCAATTGAAAAATATAACGCCTACTAAAATGTAATAAAACAACATATAATGAATATTATAGATTATATTGCAATTGTAGTGAGGTTCATGATAAAATGGACATGAGGTGAGGGCATGGATGAGAAAATGCTGTTACAGGCAATTCAGCAAATTGTAAAAACCGAAATTGAGCCGCTCAACGGCCGCATGGACGAGATGAGCGGTCGTATGGATGAGATGAGCAGTCGCATAGACCGAATGGAAAACCGCATGGATCGCATTGAGATGCGGATGGATCGCATGGAGGGGCGGATGGATCGGGTCGAGATTCTGTTGGAACATGAGATTCCGAAGCAGCTGCAATTGTTGGCCGAGGGTCATCAGGGAATTGTGGCGCGTTTGCCCAAGGAACACGAAATGGAGGATCTTCACTCCCGAGTGAGTACGCTGGAGCGGGTATCGGCGGATCACAGTGACGAGATTCGGCTTTTAAAATGCGCCAATGGAATGTAACACTTGCGTTCATACATAAAAAACCGGATGCTCTGCTTTACACATGGCAGGGAATCCGGTTTTTTTGCTTATGCATTTCCGATGCGCCGCCGGTTATGTTGCCTCATTCTTCTTCCAGAGCATCGCCTTGCCGAAGGCTTCTGCATTTGCATTGCGGGCATTTCCATACCCTGGCGCGCGGAGAAAGCGTGCCTTGTGCGCCGCATTGCGGGCAGGATACGTTATAAAAGCCGGTCGTCTGTAGATAGCCCATCGACATCAGCGCCGAGCCGCCGATGATGAGCAGCGCGCCTAAAATACTCAGCAGAGACCAGGTGAACGCCAGAATCAGCCCGCCGAAGACGGCGGCGAAGCCGAGCGCCAGAAATACCATGCCGATGGTTCGATGTCGCTGTATCTCACCGAGTGGGGCGGCCTTTTTTTGCAATGGATAGCCGCAGTGCGGGCAGGCCGGGGCGGCGGAGGAAACCTCCTGTTTGCATTCCGGGCATGTGTTGATTGCCATAAAGACACCTCCATTTGAACATGAGGAAGGGATTGCAGCGTTTGCCGCAATCCCGCTTTTTGCTTTATTCGCCGGCCTTTTGTAATGTAATGCCGAGCTCTTGAAGCTGAATTTCATCCACTTGTGCAGGGCATTCTGTCATCGGTTCGCTCGCATTCTGCACCTTCGGATAGGCCACCACGTCCCGCAGTGTTTCACAGCGGAGCATTTGCATGATGAGCCGGTCCAGACCAATGCCAAATCCGCCATGTGGCGGCGCGCCGAAGCGGAACGCATCGAGCAGATAGCCGAATTTTGCCTTGGCCTCCTCTTCGCTTAGGCCGAGCAGGGAGAAAATACGGTTTTGCAGGGTCGGATCGGTAATGCGGATGGAGCCGCTGGAGAGCTCCACACCGTTGAGCACAAGATCATAGGCCTTTGCGCGCACATTGGCCTTATCCGTTTCGAGATAATAGAGGCATTCGTCCATTGGAGCGGTGAAGGGATGGTGCATAGCGACAAAGGTCTCCGTCTCCTCATCCCACTCAAAGAAGGGGAATTCCGTGATCCAGAGGAGGTTATAGGTATCCTGTGGGATGATATCGAGCTTTTTCGCTACCTCGTTGCGCAGTGCGCCGAGGGCTGAAAGAACGTGGGATACCATCGTATCTGCTACGATCAGCACCACGTCGCCGGTTTCCGCGCCGGCCTTCGTGAGGATTGCCTGCATTTCATCCTCCGTCATAAATTTGGCAAAAGAGGAGGTTGTGCCTTCCGGTGTGAGGCGGATCCAAGCAAGCCCCTTTGCCCCAATTCCGCGAACAAATTCCGTAAGCTTGTCGATTTCCTTGCGGGTGAGTGCTTTTACGGAGCTCTTGGCCGTGATGCCGCGCACCGTGCCACCGCCTGCGGCAGCGCCGGAAAAGACAGAGAAGCCGCAATCCTTCACAATATCGGTCAGATCGTAAAGCTCCATTCCGAAGCGGGTATCCGGCTTATCGGAGCCGTAACGGTTCATAGCTTCCCGATAGGTCAACCGCGGCAGGGGAAGTGGAATGTCTACGCCGAGTGCCTCTTTGAAAACGCGTTCCATATAGCCTTCGCCGATGGCCAGCACATCCTCCATCTCAACGAAGGACATCTCCACGTCGATCTGTGTGAATTCCGGCTGGCGGTCTGCACGCAGATCCTCATCACGGAAGCAGCGGGCGATCTGCATATAGCGGTCAAAGCCCGCCACCATGGAAAGCTGCTTATAAAGCTGCGGAGATTGCGGCAGGGCGTAAAATGAGCCGTTGTGGATGCGGCTGGGGACGAGAAAGTCCCTTGCGCCCTCCGGTGTGGAGCGGATCAGGATGGGCGTTTCAATTTCGACGAAGCCGTTTTCATCAAAATAATCCCGCGTTATCTTGGAAATTTTGTGCCGCATCAGAAGATTGCGCTGCAAATCCGGGCGCCGCAGGTCAAGGTAGCGGTATTTCAGCCGAGTCAGCTCCGCAGTGGGGCAGTTCTCAATGATTTCAAAAGGCGGCGTTTCGCTATATGCCAATACGCGCAGATCCTCCACCGCAATTTCAATCTCACCAGTAGGAATTTCCCTGTTTTTACTGGATCGTTCGCGTACCGTCCCCTTAGCCATGAGCACATACTCACTGCGCACGGTAAATGCCTTATCGAAAATATCTTTTGCCGTGCGCTCGTCGAAGGCGAGCTGGACAATGCCGGTGCGGTCGCGCAGATCAACGAAGATCAGCGCGCCGAGATCGCGCTGGCGCTGCACCCAGCCGCACACGGTCACGGCTTTGCCAACATCCTGCATGCACAGATCGCCGCAGTAATTTGTTCGTTTGAGCCCTGTCATTGTGTCCATTATAGATTCCCTCCAAAGAGCGCCTGCAAATTGCCGGCGTTTTCCTCATTGATAAAATCGGCGAGTTGATCCGCCGTTTCATGAACGACCAGCCCCATGAAATCCTCCGCGAAGGTGGAGAGCGCCACCTCTTGGGTTTCGCCAGACTCCATGTTTTTCAGTATGGCTTTTCCGGTTTCCAGCTCGTTGTCGCCGAGCACCATGGTATACCGCGCGCCGAGCTTGTTGGCATATTTCATCTGGGCCTTGACGGAGCGGTCAGCTAAATCGTATTGGGCAGACATGCCGTCCTCTCGGATAGAGGCGACAATTTTAACCGCCTCGACCGATGCCTTGTCCCCCATAGAGGCGATATAGAGATCGCACCTAGGCGCTTGCGGAAAAGGCGTTTTCTGCGTTTCCATTAGGAGCATCAGCCGCTCGAGCCCCATGGCGAAACCGAGGGAAGGCACATGCGGGCCGCCGAGCTCCTCCACAAGGCCGTCGTAACGCCCGCCTCCACAAACCGTGCCCTGTGCGCCGATCTCATCGGAGACGAATTCGAAAACTGTGCGTGTGTAATAATCCAGCCCGCGTACGATGCGAGGGTTGATGGTATATTCGATGTCCATGGCGTCGAGATAAGTTTTGACATAGCCAAAATGCGCTCTGCAATCATCGCATAGATAATCGAGCATCAGCGGCGCACCTTGCGCAATCTCCTGGCAGACCGGGCTTTTGCAGTCGAGAATACGCATAGGGTTGCGCGCAAGCCGGCCACGGCAGGTTTCGCACAGCTGATCTTGACGGGCGGCGAAATAGGTATGCAGAGCCTTGTGATATTCCGCGCGGCAGGAAGGGCAGCCGATGGAGTTTAATTCCAGATGCAGGTGTTCAATGCCGAGATAATCGAAGATGTTGGATGCCATGGAGATGATCTCCGCATCCGCCGCTGGAGCAGCCGCGCCGAGGCATTCCACGCCAAATTGATGGAATTCGCGCAGCCTGCCTGCCTGCGGCTTTTCATATCGGTAGCAGGAGGTCAGGTAGCAGACCTTTTGCGGCAAGGCCTCGTTGTGCAGCCCATGCTCAAGAAAAGCACGCACTGCACCCGCCGTCCCTTCCGGGCGCAGGGTGATGGAACGGCCTCCTTTATCGTCGAAGGTGTACATTTCTTTCTGCACCACATCGGTGGTATCGCCGACGGAGCGCTGGAACAGTTCCGTGTGTTCAAAAACCGGCGTGCGAATTTCATGGTAGCCGAAATTTCGGGCAATTTCGAGCATGGATTGCTCCATGTATTGGTTTTGATAGCTCTTTGCGGGCAGCGTATCCTGTGTGCCCTTGATGCTTTGCGTGAGCAGCGCCATTGTTATGATCATCCTTTCTCCGCGAGGCGTTTGGAAAATTTATTATTCAAACTTTCCGCCTCGCCTTTCCTGCACATGAAAAACTGATTGAATTGTTTCTTTCTATTTTCACATGTTTGTGTGGAAAAAGCAATGTTTCGGCGGGATTTTTTTAAAGATTTGTTGGATTTCAGCTGATGCTACCCTCGGTGTACAAAGAGCAACACGGTTTTTTAGGGCATCTTCGGAGGCTGACTACGTAACTTTCGTTGCCGGGCGGCAGCCCGGCTGCCTCAAAAGCCTTGCCGGCCGCCAAATCTGCTCCTAAAAAACTTCTGCGAACCTGCCAGCGAGAGAAAAGCGGCATTGGCAAGAAACGCGGGTGGGCTGATGCCCATCAAGGACGTCGCCAGCGCTGATTTTGGCCGCTGACAGGCGTATTGCTTTTTGTACACCGAGGGTAGGCAGAAGCGGCGATTGAAGCGCCAGACGGGCTTGGTTTTTGTAAAGCATAGAAAGCAACGCTTTATTTCGCGCCCTTTTTCGCATCCCGCGCGTAATCTTGTCCCTTTTGGGAAAAATAGATTGTAAATTTCCGGGCTTTGCTCCATTGCCCGGCTAAGGACGGGATTACTTTTGAAACGGGACATCATACGGCGCGCAAAGCCGCGCGCGCTGAAAAGGCAGATTGAGAAGGATCTCTATTCTTTGCGCAAGAAATATACGAAAGCGCTGCGCGCCCATGACGATACTGCTTTGGGCGAATGGCTCTGCGATAATTTTTATCTGTTGGAGCGGGAGGGGCGCGGCGTGCTCTCTCAACTGAAAACCGCACCGGCTCTGCCGCTGGATGCGGATGGCGTTGTGCGGATTTATGCCTTATGCCTGCGTGCAGTGCGGGAGCATGCGGATCTATCCGAGCAGATTTTGGAGAGCGGATTGCAGCAAGCAGGGCTGTGTAGCGCAGAGGTGGAGCTTGTGCCGCTTTTCCTGCGCGCCGCCCTGCTGCATACCGCTCGCCTCGGATGTGAAGAAACAGGGGAGCCAGCGGTTCAGAGGCTGAGCCATGCCGTTCTGACGCTGCGCGCGATGCAGGATTGGGATTTTGATATGCTTTTGGAGAGCCTAAGCCCCGTAGAGCAGATTTTAATGCGGGACCCGGAAGGCATCTATCCGCAGATGGATGAGACGACGCGCTTTTGCTACCGCCGCTTAACCGCGCAGGCTGCACGGAATGCAGGCATAACGGAACAGGAGGCGGCCTGTGCCGCGCTCTCCCAGGCGCAGGCCGGAGAAACGCCCGGAGAGCGCCATGTAGGCGCCTGGCTTCCTTCGGGCCCGTCTTATCGGCGAAGGGGGAAAACCGCCCTGCTGATGGAGGCGCTTTTCCCCTTGCTTGTTGCGCTATGCACCGCTATATTAACGCGCGCGTGGTATCTGGTTCCGCTTTTATATTTTCCGGTTTGGGAGATTCTCCGCTACCCAATCGAGGCGGCGTTTTCCAGCGGCGTTGCAGTGCGCCCGATGCACAGGTTAAATTTAGAAGGGATGATTCCGGAGGAAGGGGCGACGCTGATTGCCGTTTCTACGCTGCTGCCTGGCGCTTCCCAGGCGCGTAAGCTGGGGCAACATCTAGAGCAGCTCTGGCGAACGAACGGGCACGGAAGCGTAAAAATCTGCGTGCTTGCAGATCTCAAAGGCGCACAATCCCCTACGATGCCGCAAGATACATCCGACCTTGCGGCGAGCAGGCGGGAGATTGAGCAGCTTAACCGCAGGCACAACGGCGGATTTGTTTTGATCGTACGGGAGCGCTCCTATTCCCGCACACAGGAGGAGTATACGGGTGCAGAGCGTAAGCGCGGCGCGATTGAGGCGCTGATACGCTATTTAAGGGGGGAAGAGGTGCCCTTCCGCGCACTCTGCGGAGATACGGACGGCTTGCAGAATACCAAATATGTCCTTGCGCTGGATGCGGATACGGTCCTCCCGCTCGACGCGGCCTCTCAGCTTGTGGCAGCGGCGATGCACCCGCTCAACCGGCCGGTGGTGGATGAGAAAAAAGGCATCGTCACACAGGGCTATGGCATTCTTGTGCCGCGGGTGGAAACGGAGCTGTTTTCCGCTGGAGCAACAGGATTTTCACGCGTGATGGCGGATGCGGGAGGGCTTGTGGCTTATGATACCGCCGCTGCCGAGCGCTATCAGGATTTCTTTGGGCGCAGCATCTTTTCCGGCAAAGGCCTGATCGATGTGGATGTGTTTTACCGTGTGCTGCTGGGCGTATTTGAGCCGGAGAGCGTTTTAAGCCATGATATTCTGGAGGGGGGCTTCCTGCGGGCGGGCTTTGTCAGCGATGTGCAGGTGGCGGATGGCTTCCCAGGCCGAGAGGGAGCATATCTTGACCGGATGCACCGCTGGGTGCGTGGGGATTGGCAAAACCTGCCGTTTCTTATCCGGAGAAAAAATAGAAAGGGCGGGCAAAAGGGCAGCCCGCTGGGCGCACTTGCCCGTTGGCAGCTTTTTGATAACTTACGCCGCTCCTTTACGCCGGTTTCAGCGCTGCTCTGCCTGATTGCAGCGCTTTTCACACCGGCCCCCGCGCGGCTGCTGCTGGTTTTAGGCGGCCTGCTCTGCACGATGGCTGGCAGCCTTTATGGGGCTTGGCGCGCGGTGCTTTCTGGCGGTCCAGGAATGTTTTCCAGGCTCTATTATTCGCGCGTTACGCCAGTGGCCACAGGCAATCTGATCCGTGCGATCGTGAGTGTGGTCATGCTGGCACAGACCGCCTTTGTCAGCCTGGATGCGATCATCCGGGCCCTCTGGCGGCGTTTCGTAAGCCATAAAAAACTGCTCGAATGGGTAACCGCCGCACAGAGTGATGTTGCGCAGCGGCCGGGTGCGCTTGTAAAGCGGTATCTGCCGAGCATTCTCACGGGTGCACTGCTGATGCTCTTCGGCAGGGGGAGCCTTTGGCTGTGCGGCTTTCTATTCCTCTGTAATTTCCCGTTTGCCGTGTTTTCTGCGCGCAGCGGCGTGGAAAAGACGAAGGAGCTTAATTGGGAGCAGCGCGACCGCCTCACCTCCTACGCCGCCGCCGCATGGCGGTATTACGAAGAATTCTGCGGCGTGCAGGATCATTATTTACCGCCTGATAATGTGCAGGAAACGCCCGTCCATCGGGTTGCACATCGCACTTCTCCAACGAATATCGGCCTTGCTCTGCTCTGCACGCTTGCCGCGCGGGATTTTTCGTTTATCGACAGCGCCATGCTCTGCGAGCGGATCGATGGGATGCTCACCAGCATTGAAAAGCTGGAAAAATGGCACGGGAACCTTTACAACTGGTATGATACCACTACCTTGCGCGTCATGGAGCCGCGCTATGTTTCCACTGTGGACAGCGGCAATTTTTTTTGCTGTCTGACCGCGCTGCGGCAGGGGCTTCTGGAATATGCCGCGGAGGAGCCAAAGCTTGTTGACCAGGCAAACCGGGTGGGTAGGCTTTTGGAGGAGGGCGATCTCTCCCCGCTTTATAATCCGCGCCGCAGGCTGTTTCACATTGGCTTCGACGCGCAAGAGAAAAAACTCACCGGCTCCTATTACGACCTTTTGATGAGCGAAGCGCGTATGATGAGCTATTACGCTGTAGGCAGCCGCCAAGCGCCTAAAAAGCACTGGGGGGCGCTGGGCCGGATGCTCGCACGCGAAGGGCGGTATACGGGCCCTGTTTCCTGGACGGGAACGATGTTTGAATATTATATGCCGCATCTGCTTCTGCCGCTTTACGACGGCACGCTCGGCAAGGAGGCAATGCGTTTTTGCTCCTATTGCCAGAAGAAAAGGGTGCGCGGAAAAAATATTCCCTGGGGTATTTCCGAAAGCGGATTTTATGCGTTTGATCCGCAGCTCAATTATCAGTATAAGGCGCACGGCGTGCAGAAGCTTGGCCTAAAAAGAGGACTAAACGACGATCTGGTGATCTCGCCGTATTCTACTTTTTTGCTGCTGCCGTTCGAGCCGGAGGCTGCGCTGAAAAACTTTGACGAGCTGGAGCAGATGCAGATGACGGGCCGCTGCGGCTTTTATGAAGCCGCCGATTTCAGCCCCGAGCGCGTGGACGGGCAGGAATACGCCTTGGTGCGCAGCTATATGGCGCATCATGTGGGGATGAGTATGGTATCCGTTTGCAACGCGCTCAAAGGCTATGCCATGCAGAATCGCTTCATGCGGGATGACCGCATGGCGGCGGCGCGCTGCCTGCTGGAAGAGAAAATTCCGACCGGCGCATCTGTTTTTCACGATGTGGAGCTGCGCGAAACGCCGCAACGCGCTCAGCGTGTCACATCGGCTACCAGGGAGATCATGGAGCCGAACCCCGTGCAGCCGCAGATGCATTTGCTCACCAACGGGGAGTGGAGCGTGGCCGTGAGCGACTGCGGCACCTCCGTCTCTCTTTATCGCGAATCGGATATTACCTGGCGCGGCGGCGATTTACTGCGTAGGCCGAAGGGCATTTTTGCTGTTGCACGCGCACAAGAGGAGACGCTCCCACTCTGCCGTGCGCTTGATTACCGCAGCGGGGCGGAGTTTAGCGCACAGTTTTCACACACGCAAGCGCGCCTCACGGCCTGGAGCAAAACGCTCGTGGGGGAAACGCTTATTCAGGTGCATCCGCGCCTGCCTTGTGAGCATAGACGGTATACGGTGAAAAACCTGGGGAAAGAGCGGGCGTATATATCCCTTTTGATCTATTTAGAGCCCTGCCTTGCACCCGCACGGGAGGCGAAGGCGCATCCGGCGTTTTCCAAGCTCTTTTTGGAGCATGGATATGATGCGGGCAACAAGCTTCAGCTCTTCACACGCCGCCCACGCGGAGACGGCGAGCCGATGTGCCTTGCCGCAGGGCTGCTGGAGGATGTGCCCTTTCACTATGAGGGCGCGCGGGAAAAACTGCTCGACTTCCCAGACGGCATTTTTACTTTGCGCAACGCGCCCATGAAACTTGGCGATGGCATCGGCGTGGGAGACCCGGCATGCGCGTTTTCCGTATCGCTTGAAATCGAGCCGCGTGCAGAGCGCCATGTGACGCTCCTTCTGGCCGCTGCGTCTACGCGCGCTGAGGCGGCAGACCGGTTGCTGCGTTCCCGTAGAGAGGGGCGGATTGTAGCCGGCGCGCCGAATCCGTTTTATGAAAATAGCCTAGATGGCATCCTGGCTGCGCAGGTGCTTCCGCAAATTTTTTATCCGCCGCAGGAAACCAATGAATATCTCGCTGCGGCGCAGGAAAATAACGCGGGCGTGCAGGCGCTGTGGAGCCTTGGTATTTCTGGCGACCATCCCATTTTGTATATTCAGATTCAAAATGCGGAGGATGTTGCACGAGCGCTGCCGCTTGTTCGCCTGAATCGGAAACTTCGCCGCAGCGGAATCCCCACAGATGTTGCCATCGGATACCGGGAAGGCGGCGCGTATGATAGGCCGGTGCTCAAAGCGCTGGAAACCGCCTTGCGGCACGAAAATTGCATTGAAAGCCTGAATGCGCCCGGCGGAATTCATGCGGTGGATTTGCAGACGCACACCGCACAAAGCGTTCTGGCGCTGCAAACGGCGGCAAGGTATATCTCGCCGTCTGCTGCGGAGCGCATGCAGCTGCCGGTTTTGCCGTTTGTTCCGTTTGCTGTGTTTCCTGTTCTGCCTGCTCAGCGGAGGCTGGAGCTGGATTTTTGCGTCCGGCGTGGCGGCTTTATGGAAAACGGCGCGTTTGCAATCACAGAAAAGCCGGAGGTTCCCTGGTGCCATGTTTTGGCAAACCTTGATTTTGGTACGCTTGTAGAGAGCGGAGCGCTTGGCTGCACCTGGGCCGTCAATGCCCGGGAGAATAAGCTCACACCATGGTTTAACGATACGCGCACCGGCAACCGCGGCGAGCTGCTGTTTTTGCGGGTCAAGAATGAGGTCTATGATCTTATTCAGGGCGCGCGGGCAGAATTTTCGCCCGGCATGGCGCTTTGGCGCGGCAGGGCGGGCAAAATCGAAACGGCTGTTACGGTGGCTGTGCCGGATACTGGAATGCTGAAAATCTGCGAAGTGGAATTTTATAATAATGGAAAGGAGCCGGTTGAGGTGGAAACGGTGTACTACACGGAGCCGGTGCTCGGCGTGGACCGGAAGAATGCGCGCTTTATTAAATCCCGCTGGCAGGGCGGCGTGCTCAGCCTGCATTCGCCATGGAATACGGCGGTGCCTGGTTATATGGCGCTTACCGGCGGAGAGGGGGACGGCGCCTTCTGTTGCTGTGACCGGGCGGATTTTTGGCGTGGAAAATGGGGGGAGCAGCGCATGCTTCCGCTCGACGACCCCTGCGCGGCGGTTGGACGTAGGCTTGTTTTACCGCCCAAACGAAAGGAAAAGGTGCGCTTTGTGCTCTCCTTTGCCGCGCAGGAACAGGCGGCAAAAGCGCTTTTGGAAATTGCGCCGAAGCGGGTGCTTCACAATGCCCTCAGGGTGGATACGCCTGATAAGGCGCTCAATCATATGGTTAGCTCATTTTTGCCGGCGCAGATTTTAAACAGCCGCATCTTTGGCCGCACCGCGTTCTATCAGAACGGCGGAGCATGGGGATTTCGCGATCAGCTTCAGGATGTCGGCTCGATGATCCTTTTGCGCCCACGCCTTGCGCGCCAGCAAATTCTACGCGCGGCTGCCTGCCAGTTCCCGGAGGGCGACGTGCTGCATTGGTGGCACCGATTGCCGGGCAAAAACGGCCTGCGCGGCGTGCGCACCCGTTACAGCGACGATCTGTTATGGCTGCCCTATGTGACGGCGGAATATATCAAGCAGACGGGGGATGCTTCCTTACTGCACCTCAAAATTCCGTATCTGGAGGGGGAAGCGCTGCGCGACGGAGAACACGAGCGCTATTTTGAGCCAACCATGTCGGCACAGCGCGGGACGCTCTATGAGCACTGCCTGCGCGCCATTGAGCATGCGGCTCGTTTCGGCGCGCATGGGCTTCCACTGATTGGCGGTGGAGATTGGAACGACGGTTTCAATCGCGTTGGCATCCAAGGCAGGGGCGAAAGCGTGTGGCTTGCGCAGTTTATGGCGCTGACGCTCGATGAGATGCGCCCGGTTTGCAAGCTCATGGAGGATGAATCATCCGAGGCCCGCTTTGCACAACGGGCGCAGGAATTGCGCAGCGCCGTGGATGAAACCGCATGGGACGGCCGCTGGTACCGGCGCGCTTATTTTGACGACGGCACACCGATGGGGGCGAGCGGAGCCCCAGCCTGTGAAATCGACAGCCTGCCGCAATCCTTCTCCGTTTTGGGTGGGATGCCGGATGAGCAGCGGCGGAACTTGGCGCTTGACAGCGCGGTGGAAAAGCTTGTGGATTGGGAGCAGGGGCTGATCCGGCTCTTTACGCCATCCTTCACTGGGGAGGGATATTCGCCCGGCTATGTGGCCGCCTATCCGGCAGGCGTCCGGGAAAACGGCGGGCAGTATACGCATGCCGCCGTGTGGCTTTGCATGGCGTTGCTGCGGGAAGGCCGCGTGGATGAGGGGTATTCTCTTTTGAAGCTTTTGAATCCGGCCGAGAAATGCGCGCAGGAAGCGCAGGCAAAGCGATATCTCCGTGAACCGTACGCGCTGGCGGGCGATGTATCCACCGCAAAGGGCATTGAGGGGAGAGGAGGCTGGAGCCTGTATACTGGCGCTGCGGGCTGGTATTACCGCACTGTGGTGGAAGAGCTCCTTGGCATCAGGCTGCGTAGCGGTGCTCTCGAATTGGAACCGCGCCTCCCCTCCGGTTGGCACGGCTACAGCGCAACTCTCACGCTCGACGGAGCCGTGATCGCCATCACGGTATCGGATACCGCCCCACAGGGCCTGACCGTGGATGGGGAACAGGCAGAGCGGTTTACCCCGGATGGGCGGGAGCACCGGCTGGTATATGGTATCGGCGCATCCGCTTCGTGAAAAAGAATGTGTTTTTGACCCTTCAGCGCTATTTGACTGGAAGCGGGAGGCGAGGTGTGATATAATAACAGACAGTTTCAGATTGGGGACGTCAGCTCTTCGCCGCCGCATGGCACTGGCGCCGTCTTCTGAATTTCTATCCCGAAAAGATAGGAAATTCCAGATTCCCGCAAAGCCCCGCCACTGCACGGGGAACAGCCTGCCTCTTTTTTGTAGGCTAAAAGAGTTGCTGCCAAAACCCGGGCTCTGCGGATTCACAGAAAGGATGACCCAAAGGATGAATGATTCAGTGGAATTTATCCCCCTCGCACCCGGCGTAAGGTTCTGCACGGTGCGGGCAAGCAAATTTAAAACCTGCCGTATTTCCCTTGCGGCCGCTGTGCCGCTGCGGGAGGAAACGGCTTCAGCGAATGCGATGCTGCCCTTTTTGCTGCACCGCTGCTGCGCAAAATATCCAGACTTTACAACGATGAATAAAAAACTCGCGGAGGCCTATGGTGCGCGGGTGTCAGCCGGGGTTGAAAAGGTGGGCGAAGCGCAGGTGATGCGTATTAGCATTACCTGCATTGCAGACCGTTTCGCCTTTGACGGGGACGGGGCTGTAACGGAGTGTGTGAAGCTCCTGTGCGAGCTTTTCTTCCACCCCCATGTGGAAAACGGCGCGTTCGACGCGCAGGATGTCGAGCGGGAGAAACGGCTGCTGCTTGAGCGCATTGAAAACGAGCGCAACGATAAACGCACCTATGCGCTCAGGCGGTGTGAAGCGCTGATGTGTGAACACGAGGCGTATGGGATTAACCGCTACGGCACGCCGGAGAATGTGAAAAGCCTTACCCCGCAGCGGCTGTATGAGGCGTGGAAGGCGCTGCTATCCAGCGGGCGGCTGCAATTCAATCTTGTCGGTGAAGCAGATGTGCGTGCGGCCCAATCACTGTTGAAGGAAGAGCTTTCCAGAATAGAACGCGAGGCAACTCCCGCGGATGCATGGGAGACACAGATCATCCCGCGCGCGGAGCAGCCACGGCGGGTGGAAGAGCGGCTCCCTGTGCAGCAGGGTAAGCTTGTGCTGGGCTATCGGATGGGCTATGAGCAGGCGCCAGAGGATTTTTCCGCGGTGAATGTGATGGTGAACGTATTCGGCGGTAGCCCGCAGTCGCTCCTGTTTCAAAATGTGCGGGAAAAACTGAGCCTGTGCTACTATTGCTCGGCCCGCCTATTCCGCCAAAAAGGCGTGATGATGGTGCAGAGCGGCGTGGAGTTTGAAAATGCTGAACGCGCAATCACGGAGATCAGCAAGCAGCTTGACGCTGTGCGCGCAGGCGAATTTACGCACGACGATTTTGACGCCTCCGTGAAGAGCTTGGCGGATGATTATGAGCGCCTCGGCGGAACGCCGGAGGAGCTGGACGACTGGTATGCCTTCCGGCTGCTGGAAGAGGCCCCGGCCGCCCCGCAGTCGCTGGCAGCGCAAATCCGCAAGGTTACGCGCGAGCAGGCTGTGGAAGCGGCGCAAAAGGTCACGCTCGATACGATCTATCTGTTGATGGGGGAGGAGGATCAGGCATGAGCCATCTGGTGAAAGAAATCCATTCCACATTGTTAGACGATAGCTATTATAGGATCGACCACCCTTCGGGTCTCACGATTCTCGTGATGCCAAAGGCGGGCTATTCCTCCGCCTATGCGTTGTTTGGCACGAAATACGGCTCGATCGACACACGCTTCAAGCGCAGCGACGAGGCGGATTTTACAGAGGTGCCAGAGGGCATCGCGCATTTTTTGGAGCACAAGCTCTTTGAAAGCGAGGATCTGGACGCCTTTGCCCGCTATGCAAAAACAGGCGCGTCCGCCAATGCGTATACGTCGTTTGAGCGCACCTGCTATCTTTTCTCCTGCGCGGGTAATTTTAAGGCGTCGCTGGAGATTTTGCTGGATTTTGTGCAGTCGCCTTATTTTACGGAACAGACCGTGCAGAAGGAGCAGGGCATCATCGGGCAGGAAATCCGAATGTATCAAGATGAGCCGAACTGGCAGGTGATGTTCAACTGCCTCAGGGCGCTCTACAAGGTGCACCCCGTGCGTATCGACATCGCGGGAACGATCGATTCTATTTCGCATATTACGGCGGATCTTCTCTACCGCTGCTACCGCACATTTTATAACCTCCACAATATGGCGCTTGCCGTTGCTGGCAATGTGACGGTGAACGAGGTGCTCGAAGTGGCGGACCGGCTGCTGAAACCTGCGGATGCTCTCTCCATTGAGCGCAATTTCCCGGATGAGCCGGCAAAGCCCGTGCAGCCCTTTATCGAGCAAACGCTTGATGTGGGCGCGCCGCTTTTCATGCTTGGCTTTAAGGAAACCTATGAGACGCCGGAGCGCCCCTTGCGCGAACAGCTTCAAACGAATGTTTTGCTTGAAATGCTGGCGGGAAATACCTCCCCGCTTTATCGCAGGTTGTTTGACGAGGGGCTCATCAACACGCAGTTCGGCGCGGAGTATTTCCACGGCTACGGCTATGCGAGCGTTTTGTTCTCCGGTGAGTCGAAGGACCCACAGAAGGTCGCGCAGGAGATCCATGCGGAAATTGAGCGGGCGCGCCGCGAAGGGCTGGACAAGGCGTCGTTTGAACGCGCGCGCCGCAAGCTCTATGGGCGCGTTGTGATGGCGTTTAATGATATTGATGAGCTTGCCAATGAGATGATTTCAGCTGAATTCCGCAGCGGAGGGCTGTTTGACGAGGCGGAGCTGCTGCGGGAAATCACGCTCGATGAAATCGCACAGCGGCTGGAAACGACGCTCCAAAGAGAATACAGTGCACTGTCTGTTGTAAAAGCTTGAATTCCTTTTCAAACTGTGTTTTGTGCTTTTCAAGCATCGTGTCTGCCCACAATTTTCACTTTGCTAAAACTGCACAATTCCACGGCCGGGAGTAAGAAAGGAATGCTCAGGCGCATAACAAGGCCGCTCAGGCGGCTTTACATAGAAAAATAGTTTCTTATTTGTAGGAAAACGTTTATAATTTAGAAACAGAATCCCGTTAAAATAAAAGAACGATCACGCAAAGGAGAGCTTACAATGCATGACTTCACAGTGGTGGAGTTCCCAAAGCTTGGGTGGAGCTTTAATGTTCCTTCCATCTTGGCGGACTTCACGATCCCCGGCATCAACCTGCACCTGACAATCCATTGGTACGGCGTTATCATTGCGTTCGGCTTCCTGCTTGCCGTGCTGCTCGGCGGCCGGATGGCATATAAGTGGAAGATGAGCCTTGATAAGATGGTGGATGTTTTGATCTTTGGCACCTTCGGCGGCATCATCGGCGCGCGGCTGTTTTATGTGATCTTTGAATGGGAGCAGTATAAGGATCATCTTCTCGATATTTTTAAAATCTGGGAAGGCGGGATGGCGATCTATGGCGGCATCATCGGCGGCCTGCTGGCGGCTTGGGCGGTATGCCATTTCAACAAGCTGAATTTCCGCAATCTGCTGGATATCGGCGCGATAAGCCTTCTGCTCGCGCAGGGCATCGGCCGGTGGGGCAACTACATGAATCAGGAGGCTTTCGGCTGCAATACAGATCTCCCTTGGGGCATGACGAGCAGCAAGGTTGTCTCCTACCTCACCGCCCATCAGGCGGATTTCGCCGCAAACGGCATCACGGTTGACCCGGCGCTGCCGGTGCACCCGACCTTTCTATATGAATCCATCTGGTGCATCCTGGGCTGCCTGGTTCTCTATCTGATCTGCCAAAAATTCCGGAAATTCAGCGGGCAGATCATCCTCTGCTACGGTGTATGGTATGGTTTGGAGCGCATGGTGGTGGAGGGGCTGCGTACAGACAGCCTCTATATCCCCGGCACGAATATGCGCGTTTCCCAGTGGTTATCCGGCGCGCTGGTGATCGTGTGCGCCGCGCTGTTGGTCTATTTCCTCATCCGGGCGAAGAAAAACCCGAAGCCAATTGAAGGCATTGATTATTATATCGACAACGAAAACAGGCGCATTGAGTTGGTAAACGGCAAGCCTATCCTTCCGGAGGAAATGCCGGAGCCAGCGCCTGTGGATGGGGAAGATCCGGAGAAACAAGTGGAACAGGAGGCGCATGAAGATGGCAATCAGGATTGATGGCAAGGCCGTTTCCGCGCAGGTGCGCGCGCGCGTGGCGGGCGAGGTGGCGGCACTGCGGGAAAAGGGCGTTGTTCCGGGCCTCGCGGTGATTATCGTGGGCGACGACCCGGCCTCCCGCGTTTATGTCAACAATAAGAAAAAGGCCTGCGCGGAGGTGGGCATCCGTTCTGAGGAGTTCGCGCTCCCGGCAGATACGACGCAGCTGCAATTGATGGCGCTCGTGCACCAGCTCAATGAGCGGAAGGATATCAGCGGCATTCTCTGCCAGCTCCCGCTGCCAAAGCATTTGGAAGAAAAGCAGGTCATCGAGGCCATTGCTCCGGAGAAAGATGTGGATGCGTTCCATCCCTCCAATGTGGGGCGTATTATGATTGGGGATTATCACTTTTTGCCCTGCACGCCTGCGGGCGTGATGGAGCTTTTGCACAGCGCGGGCATTTCCCCAGAGGGGAAGGAATGCGCTGTGATTGGCCGCAGCAATATTGTCGGCAAGCCAATGGCGATGCTTTTGCTGCATGAGAATGGGACGGTCACGGTTTGCCACTCCCGCACCAAGAACCTTCAGCAAATTTGCCGCCGGGCGGATATCTTGGTTGCCGCCGTCGGAAAGGCTAAATTCGTCACGGCCGATATGGTGAAGCCCGGCGCGGCGGTGATCGACGTTGGAATGAACCGCGATGAGGCCGGTAAGCTCTGCGGGGATGTGGATTTTGAAGCAGTAGAGCCGGTGGCAGGCTATATCACGCCCGTTCCCGGCGGCGTAGGGCCGATGACGATCGCCATGCTCATGCAGAATACTCTGATGGCTGCAAAGCTGCAAAACGGCCTTTCAAACTAAAGCAGAACCTTTCAATTGATTTTTATTTAGGAGGATTTTTTATGGATATGAACAAGAAGCTTTACCGGAGCCGCAACGATAAAATGGTTTCCGGCGTGTGCGCCGGAATCGCCAATTACCTGAACATTGACCCCACGCTGGTGCGCGTGATCTATGCGGTGCTTTCCGTGTTCACAGCATTCGTGCCCTGCTTAATCCTTTATATCGTGCTTGCGATCGTGATTCCACAGGAGCCGATGGTGGAGGGCTGAGCCTCGACGCAGTAGACTGAAGTGCAATAAACGGCGGGCCGCTGTGCATTAGCACAGCGGCCCATGAATTCTGTCAAAAAAAGAATATCGCTTTGTCCGAACAATTTCGTAAAAATTACTCATTACGCTTGCTTTTTTGAGTGCTCTGACAAAGGAAGAGAAAATTGGAACGCGCTCAGGCCGCGCGGGCCCTTCCTTTTCCGCTCGGCCGGAAAAGGAAGCAAAAGGGGCCGTTTTGCACGGCACTTCGGCAGCGGGAAGATTGAGACACGTGAAAAGCTGTTCGGCGAACCTTCCCAAACTCGACGATTCACATCGTCTCAAACATATGGAAAGGTTCGTTTTTGCCCCTGCCGTGCGCGGCAGGGGCAAAAATCCCCTCACGAGCCACGTAGAAAGATTCTGCGGGCGCTGCCGGGAGGCCGAGGCAGCGCCCAGTGGCCCACGGCCTGTTTATTCCGGTTCGGGTTTCGAACTGTCCTCCAGTGTCCAGTGGAACATCTCTTTGAAATCGTTAAAGCATTCCGGACAGATCCAATAGGTTTCGTCGGGCGTGCAATAGCCCTCGTGCAGGTCGTCGTCGTATTCGCTGAAGGTGGCCCAGCAGAAGTTGCAGTGGTCATGGTTCCATGTGGGGCTCGGCCTGCGGTACACTGCTTTTTTCAATGGGACGTGCAAGGTATTTCGTTTGGTCTGTAATCCTCCAGTCGTTTTCTTCGATCATTGCAGCACCCCTCCGTTTTGTAATAATAGTTCAAAGATTTTCTTCTCATAGCTGTTGTCCGCAAAGCTTGTCATAGCCGGTCAAGGCGATCTCCTCCAGCGCGACGCTTTCCTGCCGGATGATCGGCAGTTCAAAAACGCCGTCGCCTTTAAACTAGTTGCGCAAAAACATGGGGTCATTTCGAAATGTAGCGCTTGTTATAATCACCAACCTTTCAGAATTTGAACATTTGTTCCTATTCTGTTATATGACAATATTTCCATGCTGTCAAGCGGCAAAAACGGCAAAGTAAAAACTTGCTTTCAAAGATTGACACGCCTTGCGCTGTGTGTTATAATGCTTCATGCCGCGTGTTCCGGGCTGGCGCAATTTGCTGGAAATTGCGCTCTAAAGCGGATTTTCCCGCCCGCGAACAGCGAGACCGTAATAAAGGAAGGTAAATTATGTACGCAATCATCGAAACCGGCGGCAAGCAGTACAAGGTGGAAGCGGGCGATACTGTTTTCATCGAGAAGCTCAACGTCGAAGCGGACGCCGAGATCACCTTTGACAAGGTAGTCGCAGTCGGCGCGGAAGACGGCATGAAGGTTGGCGCTCCCTATGTGGAGGGCGCGACGGTCACTGCCAAGGCCATCAAGAATGGCAAGGCCAAAAAGATTACTGTGTTCACCTATAAGCCGAAGAAGAACGAAAAGCGCAAGATGGGCCATAGGCAGCCCTATACAAAGGTTGAAATCGCCGCTATCAACGCGTAAGCGATGATTACGGTGCAGTTTTATTCCCAGGCAGGGCTTCTCACGGGCTTTTCGCTCGACGGCCACGCCGGCCGGGGCGAAGAGGGGGAGGATCTCCTCTGCGCGTCGGTTTCCTCTGCGGCCTATATGACGGCGAATACCATCACGGATGTCATGCGCATTCAGACGCACGTGGAGGTGGACGACGGCCATATGCGGCTGCTGCTCTCCCAGGAGGAGGCACAGCGTGCACAGACACTATTAAAAGGGTTTGAGCTGCACATGGTCTCCCTGTCGGAGGACTACCCGGAAAATGTCAAAGTGAAATACGGAGGTGTACGAAATGCTTAAAATAAACCTACAGCTGTTCGCACATAAAAAGGGAATGGGTTCCACTCGTAACGGCCGTGATTCCGAGTCCAAGCGCCTTGGCGCGAAGCGGGCGGACGGCCAGTTTGTCCTTGCGGGAAACATCCTTGTCAAGCAGCGCGGCACGCACATCCACCCCGGCAACAACGTTGGCCGTGGTTCAGATGATACGCTGTTTGCACTGATTGACGGCAAAGTGAAGTTTGAGCGCATGGGCCGCGACCGCAAAAAGGTCAGCGTCTATGCTGTTGAGCAGTAATTTTTAATTTTTTGCATCCACTTTTTGCTTGCAAACAAATGAGCAGCCATTGCAAAAAAAATTTGCAATGGCTGTTTTGCTTTTTTTAGGGCATACTATAGCAGAACCCTCACCAGATCCGGACGAAAAAGCGCAAAAAAAGCGGAAAAAGCTTTTGATTGAAAATTAGAACCATGGAAAATATTTTATAAAACCTGTTCAACGTGTTCCTGCGTATTCGTTAAAAATTGTACATAAAATCTCTTTTAATCATCCGCCTTTGGTGGTATAATAGCAAAGGTTTAAAAGTGAAAAGGGGAGTGTGCCGATTGGAGAAATTCGTCATTCACGGAGGCCGCCCGCTTCGTGGAGAGGTTTCCATCAGCGGGGCCAAAAATGCAGTCGTTGCCATTTTACCAGCCACAATCCTTGCGGATGATGTGTGCCGGATTGAAAATATACCAAATATTAGCGATGTTACCTATATGGTTCGAATTTTAAAGCAGATTGGCGCGCGGGTGCGCGTCATCAATAAGCACACGCTTGAGATTGATACCACGACCGTCAATTCTTTCACTGTGCCCGATGAACTGACCAAGCACATGCGTGCCTCTTATTATTTGATCGGCGCCCTGCTCGGCCGGGATAATCAGGCACGCGTTTCCATGCCGGGCGGATGTGATCTCGGTATCCGCCCGATGGATCAGCATATCAAGGGCTTTGAGTTTTTGGGCGCAGATGTCAGCATTGAAAATGCGATGGTCAACGCCCATGCAGAAAAGCTGATTGGTAGCTCTGTGTATATGGATGTGGTTTCCGTTGGCGCTACGGTGAATATCATGTTAGCTGCGGTGAAGGCACGTGGGCTTACGGTGATTGAGAATGCGGCTAAGGAGCCACATATTGTCGACTTGGCAAATTTTCTCAATTCCATGGGCGCAGATGTGCGAGGCGCAGGGACGGACGTTATCAAAATCCACGGTGTGGAAAAGCTGCATGGCTGCACGTATTCAATTATCCCCGATCAGATTGAGGCGGGCACTTATATGGTGGCCGCAGGCGCAACGAAAGGGGATGTGCTGATCAAAAACGTGATTCCGAAGCATCTCGAATCAATTTCCGCAAAGCTTGAGGAATGCGGCTTGGAGGTTACGGAATATGATGATTCCATCCGGGTGCGCTATGTAGGAAAGCTTAGCAAATGCAATATCAAAACGTTGCCGCATCCTGGCTTCCCCACGGATATGCAGCCGCAAATGTCGGTCCTCCTCTCCATTGCGGAAGGGACCAGCATTGTGTCGGAAAATGTTTCGGACAACCGTTACCGCTATGTGGCGCAGCTAACGCGTATGGGCGCCAATGTGCAGGTGGATGGCAAGGTGGCAGTGATTGAAGGTGTGCCGGAGCTCACGGGAGCGCCCGTCAAGGCGGACGATCTGCGCGCAGGCGCCGCTATGTTGATCGCTGGGCTAACGGCGCAGGGCACGACGGAGATTGAAAATATTCAGCACATTGACCGCGGTTATGAAGAAGTGGTGGAAAAGTTTTCCGTGCTCGGTGCGGATATTGTGCGCCGCAATTACCCGGACGCCGCAATTGAAAAAGCAGTGTAATGATGATTCCCGGTTTGAAAACAGCGTTTTGCAACATAACCGGATGCGTGTGGGTTAGAGCAATTTTTATTTGTGTGTGATGGAATAGAGGGGCGTAAATGCCCCTTTTTCTTTTGAAGTGTAATTTGGATGGGGGGCCAGGGAATGGCGCGTTTTTCCCCGCTGTTTTCCTCTAGCAGCGGCAATAGTATGTACATAGCGGCCTCCGGCAGCAGCATTTTGATCGATGCGGGGATGTCCGCCAAGCAGCTGGAGCTGGCTTTACGCCGGATCGACGCCGACCCGGCGCAGCTCCGGGCTATTTTCGTGACCCATGAGCACAGCGACCATGTGAAAGGCCTGCGCGTATTCGCTGCGCGCCATAAAATTGATGTATACGCCTCTGCGGGCACCTTGCAGGCATTGGATGAAGCGCAGGTGTTAAATGGAAAGTTTTATGCGGGGGTCATGCCGGAAGGCGGTATGGAAGCGGGGAGCCTTTTTGTGCGCCCGTTTCCCATTTCCCACGATTGCCGCGAGGGCTTTGGCTATGTGGTGGAGCTTCCGGGGGAACGCCGCGTTGCAGTCGCCACGGATATGGGCGTGATGACCGATGCTGTGATGCAGGCGATTTCGGGCTGCGATCTGGTGGTTTTGGAGTCGAACCATGACGTGCGCATGCTGGAAAATGGGCCGTATCCCTATCCGCTTAAGCGGCGTATCCTGTCAGACCGCGGCCACCTTTCCAACGACGCTTGCGCCTGCGTGCTGGAGCAGCTCGTCAGCTGCGGCAGCACACGCTTCTGCCTGGCGCACCTAAGCAAGGAAAACAACAATCCCTATCTTGCCCGGCAGACGGCGGTCGCAGCTTTGAGCGAGTTGGGAGCGCGGGAGGGGCGGGACTATGCGTTGCAGGTGGCGGAGCCGGTATGCTCCGCTCCGGTTACCGTCTTTTAACAGATGAAAAGCGAGAATGGAAAACTGGGAAAAGCGATTTGGAACAGCGCTTTTCCCTTTTTTGGAAAGGATGAACCGAATGCTCCGGGTAAAAGTGATTTGTATCGGTAGGCTCAAAGAGCCCTATTTACGGGACGCCTGCGCGGAGTATCAAAAGCGGCTTTCCTCCTTTTGCCGCTTGGAGGTAGAGGAACTGGCGCCCGCCCGCGTGCCGGAGGCGGCGTCGGATGCGCAGATTGCGGCCGCGCTCGCACAGGAGGGGGAGCGGATTTTGGCACAGATCCCCTCCAGCGCATATGTGTATGCCATGTGTATCGAGGGAAAGCAGCGTGGATCCGAGCAGTTCAGTGCTGAGCTTACAAGGCTCACTGTGGAAGGCGTGAGTAGCGTGTGCTTTCTCATTGGCGGCTCATGGGGCTTATCTGAAGCGGCGAAGGCACGCGCACAGGCAAAGCTCTCTATGTCGCAGATGACCTTCCCGCATCAGCTTGCGCGCGTGATGCTTTTGGAGCAGCTCTACCGCGCCTTTGAGATCGGCAGCGGCGGAAAATATCATAAATAAAAAATAGCCGGTAGCCATCTGCTAACGTAAACAGCGCGTATCTTTTTGTTCCATGAGGTTATGATAGGCCTTGCTTTGTTACTCCGCTGCGCTTCGTAATAAAAAATAGCCGGTAGCCATCTGCTAACGTAAACAGCGCGTATCTTTTTGTTCCATGAGGTTATGATAGGCCTTGCTTTGTTACTCCGCTGCGCTTCGTAATAAAAAATAGCCGGCGGTTTTCTGCAATCGCAAGCTGTGCGTATCTCTTAGACCCGCGTGATGATGGCAGGCCTTGCTTTGTTACTCCGCTGCGCCTCGTAATAAAAAATAGCCGTGAGCCGCTTGCTTGCGCGAGGTTACGGCAGGCTTTGCATCGAAAAAGGGTCTACGGTTGATGCGGGAACCACCGTAGGGGCGAACTGCGTTCGCCCGCTTTTAATCCGTGTGTAAACAAATGGGAATTTGTGGAGGCAGCATTGTGACGTTGAAAGAGCTCGCGAAAAACATAAAAGCGGATATCCCAGCTGTTTTTATTGCGCTAAAAGATCAGAACACTCCAATTATCGCAAAAATTTTCGCGGGAATTACGGTCGGATATGCGTTATCTCCAATAGATTTAATACCTGATTTTATTCCTGTGCTGGGATATTTAGACGATATTATTATTTTACCCGTGTTGGTTATGGTGACAATTAAGCTCATACCAGATGAGGTGTGGCAAAGAAGCAAAGAGAAGGCCGTTGATATATGGAAGGAGGGGAAGCCTAAAAAATGGTATTACGCAATTCCCATCGTGGCAATTTGGGCATTGCTGATTTGGCTTGTTGTGAAAGCAATTTGGTTTTGACCGATTCCCGTTTATCGGGCTGATTTAAGTGTGTCTTATTAGGTATAATGCGCAGTTTTTCTTTAGCCGTTGCGAATACCCTTGGAGCAGAGTAGCCCCGCTTTGCTACTTGCTTCAAAATGAAGGAACTTTCTCAACGGTGTGAAAATAAGCCCGCTAGGAGGAGGAAACGGCTTTGCTTTCTCAGGACGTGGCTATTGTGTCAGAAAAGTTTACGGGCCAGCACAGTTCTGGAATCACATTTAAAAATGTGACCGTTTTTTTTCTTTTATTCGCCTGCGGTTTATGAAATATTCTGAATTTATGGAGAGGTGTGTCTGTCCGCTTGACTTTTCCCTGTGCATACGGTACGCTAAAAGTACAATTTGAAAAGGCGTTCATGACTGACGGATGATTGTGGGAGAAACCACAGTGGAATGAAATGCCTGTTTTGCCGGCCGTCTGGGCAGTGTATGGGAGCGACCATATACTGCCCTTTTATTTTACCAGACGCCGACGGAATCGACTGGTTTAGAAAGGAGACGCGCGCAATGGAATATACGGCTTGGGAGGGCTTTCAGCCCGGGGAATGGCAGAAAAGCATTAATGTACGCGACTTTATTCAGAAAAACTATACGCCGTATGAGGGGGATGAATCGTTTCTAGCGGGGCCGACACAGCGTACGCAGGAGCTCAACCATAAGCTTTCCAACCTCTTAAAGCTGGAGCAGGAGTTCGGCGGCGTATTAGATATCGATACGGAAACCGTCTCCTCCCTGACAAGCTATAACCCTGGCTACCTTGATCAGGAAAAGGAGCTGATCGTCGGCCTGCAAACGGACAGACCCTTGCGCCGCGGCGTCAACCCCTTTGGGGGCATCCGCATGACGCGCGACGCGTGCGAGGCTTATGGCTATCACTTATCCAATAAGGTGGAGGAGGAATTCCGCTTCCGCACCACGCACAATGACGGCGTGTTTCGTGTGTATGGGGAGGAAACGCGCAAGGCGCGCCACTGTGGGATTATCACAGGCCTGCCGGATGCCTACGGCCGCGGCCGCATCATCGGGGATTACCGCCGCGTTGCGCTCTACGGGGTGGACCGCCTGATTGAGGAAAAGAAGAAGGATAAAGCCAAAATCGTGGAGAGTGTGATGGATGTCGATTCGATCCGCCTGTCTGAAGAGCTGTTCCAGCAGATCACCTTCCTCGGCTATCTCAAGGAGATGGCGATGCAGTATGGATTTGATATTTCACTGCCTGCCAAAACGGCGCGGGAGGCGGTGCAGTGGCTCTATTTCGGCTATCTTGGCGCGATCAAGGAGCAAAATGGCGCGGCAATGAGCCTTGGGCGCACGAGCACCTTCCTCGATATCTATTTTGAGCGCGATTTGAAAAACGGCGTTCTCGATGAGGCAGGGGCGCAGGAGCTGTTTGACGATTTTGTAATGAAGCTGCGCATGGCGCGTCACCTGCGCACGCCAGCCTATAATGAATTGTTTGCAGGTGACCCGATGTGGATCACGGAGGCGCTCGGCGGCATGGGGGAGGATGGGCGCACGCTCGTGACGAAGAGCTCGTACCGGATGCTCCACACCCTCTATAACCTTGGCTCCTCGGCCGAGCCGAACCTGACGGTATTATGGTCCGGCAGCCTGCCGGACGCATTCAAACGGTTTGCTGCAAAAGTTTCCTGCGATACGGATGCGATCCAGTATGAAAACGATGACCTGATGCGCCCGATCTACGGCGATGATTATGCGATTGCCTGCTGCGTATCTGCCATGAAGGTTGGTAAGCAGATGCAGTTTTTCGGCGCGCGGGCCAATCTTGCAAAGCTGTTGCTCATGAGCCTCAACGGCGGTAAGGATGAAAAAACAGGGCTCCAAGTCGGGCCGGAGCATGAGCCCTATGCGGGGGAATATCTCGAATATGATAAGGTGCTGGAGCTAATGGACGTTTATCGCCCCTGGCTTGCCAAAACCTATGTCAACACCATGAATATCATCCATTATATGCATGATAAATACGCCTACGAGAAAACGCAGATGGCACTGCATGATACGCAGGTGCACCGCTTTATGGCCTTTGGCGCGGCGGGGCTGTCCGTGCTGGCGGATTCACTCTCCGCGATCAAATATGCGCGGGTGCGCGTGCTGCGCAATTCAAGCGGTATGATTACCGGATTTGAAACGATGGGCGAGTATCCGGCCTATGGAAACGACGACGACCGCGTTGACCAGATTGCCTGCGAGCAGGTAAAGCTGTTCTACGAAGAGCTGAAGAAAAACCCCGCCTACCGCGGCGCGGAGCATACGCTCTCCATTCTTACCATCACCTCCAATGTGGTTTATGGGCGGAAAACCGGCGCAACGCCGGATGGGCGTAAGGCGGGCGAGCCCTTTGCCCCCGGTGCGAACCCGATGCACGGGCGTGAGAAAAACGGGGCGCTGGCCTCCCTTAACTCCGTGGCGAAAATCCCGTATGAATATTGCCGAGACGGTATTTCCAACACTTTCTCCATCATCCCGCAGGCCCTGGGTAAAACGCTGGAGGAGCGCTGTGAAAACCTGGTTTCAATTCTGGATGGCTATTTTGCACAAAACGCGCATCATATCAACGTGAACGTGATGAGCCGCGATATGCTGGTAGACGCCTATCACAACCCGGAGAAGTATCCGAACCTGACCATCCGTGTGTCTGGTTATGCGGTCAACTTCCACAAGCTGACGAAGGAGCAGCAGCGGGAGGTTATTTCGCGCACCTTCCATCAGGCGATCGCATGACGGGGCGGGTGCATTCCTTTCAATCCATGGGCGCAGTGGATGGGCCAGGCGTGCGTTTTGTTGTGTTTTTGCAGGGCTGCCCGCTGCGCTGCGCCTACTGCCATAATCCGGATACTTGGGATCCACAGGGCGGGTCCGCTTATACGCCCGAAGCAGTTTGTGAAAAGATTGTGCGCTACCGGCCCTATCTCAAACACGGCGGGGTGACCGTATCCGGTGGGGAGCCGCTGTTGCAGGCGCCGTTTGTGGCGGAGCTCTTTCGCCTGCTGCGAGGGCAGGGGCTTCACACGGCGCTTGACACCTCCGGAACCGGCAATTTGGAACAGGCGCGTGCGGTGCTGGCGGAGACGGACCTCGTTTTGTGCGACCTGAAATTTGCGGATGCGCGAGCATACCGCGCGCATTGCGGAGCTTCGTTTGAACAGGTGCTGCAATTTTTAAGCCTGACCGAGGCGATGGCGGTGCCGCTCTGGGTGCGGCATGTGGTGGCGCCTGGGCTAACGGATGATTTTGACCAGGTTCGTGAAATCGCGCGCATTGCCCGGCGGTTTAGCAACCTGGAGAAGCTGGAGCTGCTGCCGTTTCGCAAGCTCTGCGCCGAAAAATATGAACGAATGGGCATCCCGTTCCCGCTGAAGGATACGCCGGAGATGGAGGAAGAGGCGCTTGAGCACCTTTTAGATCTGTTGAAGGCGGAAGGGCTTTTGCCAAAATTTTGAATAATGGTTTACAACGCGACAGATCTTGTACAAATCATTTTTGGAAAAGCTAAAAAACCGCCTGCGCAGAAACACTCTGCGCAGGCGGTTCTCTGTTTTCATCAAATTTGATGCCGGAGGGGGAAACGAAATGTCAGGCCGCGTTCTGCGGGATTCTCTTCCTGCGGCGGCGGACAGGGCGGGAAACTGGCTCACAAGCAGCAGCGGCGGGCCTGCTTTGTGCAGGCTGTGGCGCAGAAGCTCGCTGTTGTGTGTGGGCTTGCGCAGGCTTACGCACATGGGAGGCAGGCTCCATGCCTTGCTTTTTGAGCATCCGACGGCGCTTAATCCGGCGGTAGTTGACCACGACAATGCGGGCAAGCCGGTCTTCAAAACGGATAAATTTATCCTCATGCAAAAAGCCCCAAATCAGGAATGCCACAACGGCAACCTCTGCGATGGTGCGTAAGATGAATGCAATCGTCATAACGGTAACCTCCTTGATGTCGGCGGAACGTTTGTTCTTAACAGCTCCCATTATAACAGCTTTTTCGCGCTTGTCAAGACAAATGTTCGGATTGTTTTAAGCAAAGTCCCAATCTTGGGACAGCGGAGATCTTTTTCTCTGTCGAAAAATTATGCTATTTTATTATGTTTTCATAATACCACAATATATGGAAAAAGTCAAGCTGCCATGGACTATATGTAGAGATTCCAATGGCGTCCTTAGATGGAAATTAAAGGGGTGCCACGTTTCTTCTCAGGGGGACCGCACAAATGCGATTTAAGCAGGGGTATAGAAATTAAGTTTGATTTCAAAAGCCTGACTGCCCGCAGGGGCGAACGATATTCGCCCGATTCGCCCGCGCATCCGTAAAATATGAGAAAAAGCGGGCACGTTGCTTCATGTATCAATCAACGCAGAAATGGAAAAAAGCGTGGGTTCGTGTTATTCGGATTCGAAATGCGAACCACAATTTATGGCCCACAAACATCCCCTATGGAGCGCGGCTTATAAAACCTTAAAAACGCTCAAATTGATTTCCGTGAAGCAAAGGGGAAAAGGCTTCCGTTTTCTGTGATTTTGGGGTATATTAAAAAGGAATAGCGGGCTTTTGCGCCTTTTTGCGCATGAAAATATCCGGGAAAAGTGCTGTACACGTTTGGTTTCTTATGATATAATTAATTCCTGTTTATGGATTTTTCGGCGCGGTATTCCGCCGTGTTTGATTATGGTCCCGGCCCAGCGGGCCGGTGAGGAAGGGAATGTCTGAAATGGCTCAAGAAATTTACAGAACGCATACCTGTGGGGAGCTGACGGAGCGGAATCTGAATGAAACCATCCGCTTAGCCGGATGGGTGGATACGATCCGCGATCACGGCGGCGTGGCTTTTCTCGACCTGCGGGATCAGTATGGCGTGACGCAGGTAGTCGTGCATGATGACGCTTTGCTGAAGGATCTTCACAGGGAAACGGCGATTACCGTTTCCGGAAAAGTCGTTGCTCGGGATGAAGAAACGGTCAACCCCAAAATCCCGACAGGACGGCTGGAAGTGCTGGCCGACGCGTTGGAGGTGCTGGGCCCATGCGTGCCGAATCTGCCATTTGACGTGCAGGATTCCACTGATACGCGTGAGGAGGTGCGGCTGAAATACCGCTTCCTTGATCTGCGTAATCCGCGTGTGCATGATAATATTCTTTTCCGCTCCAAAGTGGTCAGCTTTCTGCGGCGCAAGATGGAGGCGCTCGGCTTCACGGAGATCACTACGCCGATTCTCACCTGCTCTTCTCCGGAGGGTGCGCGCGACTATATCATCCCCTCGCGTAAGCATGAGGGTAAATTTTATGCGCTGCCACAGGCTCCCCAGCAGTTCAAACAATTGCTAATGGCCTCAGGCTTCGATAAATATTTTCAGATCGCTCCTTGTTTCCGCGATGAGGATGCGCGGGCAGACCGTTCTCCCGGCGAATTTTATCAGCTTGATTTCGAAATGGCATTTGCTACGCAGGAGGATGTTTTTACGGTAGCGGAGCAGGTGCTTTATGATACGTTTGCCACCTTCGGCAACGGGCGCAAGGTGTCCCCGGCGCCGTTTCGACGCATTCCTTATGAAGAGGCTATGCTGCATTACGGCACGGACAAGCCGGATCTGCGCAACCCTCTGTTGATTGAAGATCTTTCTGATTTTTTTGTGGATGTGGATTTCAAACCCTTCCAAAAGAAGCCTGTGCGCGGCATTAATGTGCCGGGCTGCGCGAAGATGCCGAAATCCTTTTTTGAAAAAATGCTTGCCTTTGCAACGGAAATCGGCATGAAGGGCCTCGGCTATCTTACATTGCTGGAGGATGGCTCTTTCAAAGGCCCCATTGCCAAATTCCTCACAGATGGGAAGAAGCAGGAGCTAATTGGCCGTCTTTCCATGAAAGCGGACGATACGCTGTTTTTCATCAGTGATGGCAAAGCGGTAGTGGATCGCCTTGCAGGGCAAATCCGCACGGCGCTCGGAGAGCGGATGAATCTTATTGCAAAGGATCGCTTTGAGCTTTGCTATATCACGGATTTTCCAATGTATGAGAAAAACGAGGAAGGCAAGCTTGATTTTACTCACAACCCCTTCTCCATGCCGCAGGGTGGCCTTGAGGCGTTGGAAACAATGAATCCATTGGAGATCAAGGCATATCAATATGATATCGTTTGCAACGGCGTGGAACTTTCCTCTGGGGCGGTGCGCAACCATCGCCCGGATATCATGGTGAAGGCCTTTGCGCTGGCCGGCTATACGGCTGAGGATGTGGAGGCGCGGTTCGGCGCGCTCTACCATGCTTTCCAGTATGGCGCTCCACCGCACGCAGGGATGGCGCCGGGCGTTGACCGGATGCTGATGTTGCTGCGCGATGAGGAGAATATCCGCGAAGTGATCGCCTTCCCGATGAACGCGAACGCGCAGGATCTTTTACTCGGCGCGCCGGGTGAAGTGACGGAGCAGCAGCTGCGTGAGGTGCATATTAAGCTCAGGAGGCCGCTGGAGAATCGTGTATAAAGCAATGATATGATGGGATAGATCATAGATTATAGGAGGAATTTCCATGCAGATCACAGGAGAACTGGTTCAATATCTTGAAAAGCTGGGGCGGATTCAACTGACGCCAGAGCAGGAGCAAGCAACGGAAAAGGATTTGCAGGAGATTTTATCCTATATGGAAACGCTCAATGCCCTGGACACAGAAGGGGTTGAGCCGCTTTCCCATTCCTTCCCCGTAACAAATGTGTTCCATGAGGACGAAGTGCTTCCCTCCATGGATCGTGAGGAATTGCTCCGGAATGCGCCGAATCAGAAGGACGGCTGTTTCCAGGTGCCGAAAACGGTGGAATAAAAGAAGGGAAGGGGAACGACAACATGGAGATTTTAGAAATGACGGCGCTGGAGTTATCCCGGCGCATCAAGTCGGGCGAGCTCAGCGTGCGCGATGCGCTCGACGCGCTGTATACGAAAATCGACGCGTGCGATGAACGGTATCGTTGCTACACCACGGTTTCCCGCGAGGAGGCCTACCGGGAGGCGGACGAGGTTCAGAGGCGGCTCCGCGCGGGCGAACTCGATGATGCGCCGCTCGCCGGCGTGCCGGTATCTGTCAAGGATAATATTTGTACCAAGGGAATCTTGACGAGTTGCTCCTCCAAAATTCTTTCCAACTTTAAGCCCGCTTATGATGCAACGGTTGTGGAACGGATGCGTAAGGCCGGCATGGTGGTGGCAGGCAAGCTTAATATGGATGAATTTGCTATGGGCAGCACGACGGAAACCTCCTTCTACGGCCCTACGCGCAACCCTTGGAATACTGGCCGGGTGCCGGGCGGCTCGTCCGGCGGGGCGGCGGCTGCGGTGGCGGCGCGCGAGGCTGTGGTGGCGCTTGGCTCGGATACGGGCGGATCAATCCGCCAGCCCTGCTCCTTCTGCGGCGTGCCTGGGCTGAAGCCCACCTATGGCGCGGTTTCCCGTTTTGGACTGGTGGCCTACGCCTCCTCCCTCGATCAGATTGGCCCGGTGGGGCAGGATGTCGCGGACTGCGCGGCAGTGTTCGAAATCATTAGTGGAAAGGATCCGCGTGACGGCACCTCTATGGAGTTCCCTGCCTTTGATCGGCAGGCGGTTATGGCGGACGGCCTTTCGGGCAAACGCATCGGTATCCCTTCGGATTATTTCGGGGAGGGCATTGAGCCGGACGTGAAGGCCCGTGTGCTTGAAGCGGCAAAGCTTTTGGAATCGCTCGGCGCGCATGTGGAAGAATTTGCAATGCCAATTGTCGAATACGCCGTGCCGACCTATTATATCATTGCATCTGCTGAGGCGTGCTCCAATCTCTCACGCTATGACGGCATCAAATATGGTTACTCATCGCCTCATGCAGAGAACCTGATGGAAACCTATGTCAAAAGCCGCAGCGAGGGCTTCGGCATGGAGGTCAAGCGCCGCATCATGCTGGGCAACTTCGTATTGAGCTCCGGCTACTATGACGCGTATTATAATAAAGCGCTCCAAGCCAAGAAGCTGATCCAAAAGGCGTTTTTTGACGCCTTTGAGCAATACGATATGCTCCTTGGCCCCGTGGCGCCCACCACGGCGCCGAAGCTGGGAGAATCGCTTTCTGATCCGTTGAAGATGTATTTGGGCGATATCTATACGGTGATGATTAACCTCGCCGGCCTGCCTGCGGCCTCCGTGCCGTGCGGATTTGATGGGGAAGGGATGCCGGTCGGCCTACAGCTCATTGGAAAGCCCTTTGACGAGGCGGGGATTTTGCAGGCGGCCCGCCAATATGAGCAGGCGACGCAGTTCCACCACCAATGGCCCAATACTTGCGCGGGAGGAGAAGTTTGAAAGAGAAATCTTTCAAACTGCATTTTGTGCTTTTCGATCATAAATTCCGCTCGAAATTTTGGCTGCGCCAAAACCGCACAATTCTGCGGCACGGCGCAAGAAAGGAATGTCCATAAGCATGAAATATGAGGTAGTCATTGGCCTGGAAGTCCATACGGAGCTTTCTACCAAAACGAAAATTTTCTGTAACTGCACAACGGCCTTCGGCGGCGAGCCAAATACGCACGTCTGCCCGGTATGCGCCGGGATGCCCGGCACTTTGCCGGTGTTAAACCGCGCCGTTGTCGAATATGCAATGCGCACGGGCCTTGCGCTCAACTGCGATATCACGCGCTATACGAAATTTGACCGCAAGAATTATTTTTATCCCGATTTGCCGAAAGCTTATCAGATTTCGCAGCTCTATCTGCCCATCTGCACCTGGGGGCATGTGGAGGTGCAGGGCAGGGAAGGACCGAAGGAGATTCGTATCAAGGAGATCCATATGGAGGAGGATGCGGGTAAGCTCATCCATGATCCATTTGAGGATTGCACGCTCGTTGATTACAACCGCTGCGGCGTACCGCTGCTGGAGATTGTCAGTGAGCCGGATCTGCGTTCGGCGGAGGAAGCGGTCGAGTATTTAGAAAAGCTGCGGGCAGTGCTCCAATATGTCGGCGTGTCGGACTGCAAGATGCAGGAGGGCTCTCTGCGCGCGGATATCAACCTCTCCGTGCGCCCCGCTGGATCACAGGAGCTTGGTGTACGCACCGAAATGAAGAATATGAATTCCTTCCGGGCCATTGCCCGCGCCATCGAAAGCGAATCGCAGCGGCAAATTGACCTGCTGGAGAGCGGCGAGCGTGTGATTCAGCAGACCAGGCGTTGGGATGATAGTAAGGGAGAAAGCACGGCCATGCGCTCTAAAGAGGATGCGCAGGATTATAAATACTTCCCGGAGCCGGATCTTCCGCCGATTTCGATCAGCGACGAAGAGGTAGAGCGCGTGCGTGCGAGCTTGCCGGAGCTGCCGGAGCAGAAGAAAAAGCGCTATATGGAGGAGCTTGGCCTTTCGGCTTACGATACGGATATGATTACAGGCTCCGTTTATTTTGTGCGGCTGTTTGAACGCACGGCAGAGGTTTGCGGCAGCCCGAAAGAAGCGGCGAATTGGATTATGGGCGACTTGATGAAGCTCCTCAATGATACGGGCACGCTGCCGGAAAACATGGCTTTCCAGCCGGATTCGCTCGGCAAAATTATTTTGATGCTTGCACAGAATAAGATCAGCCGCCAGTCGGCCAAAAAAGTGTTTGAGCAGGTGTTTAAATTAGATGTAGATCCGGAGCAGTATGTGAAGGAAAATAACCTCGGCGTGCTCAACGATACGGGTGCAATCCGCGCCGCGGTGGAAGAAGTGCTTGCAGCAAATGAAAAATCCGTTAATGAATATAAGGGCGGAAAAACGCAGGCATTCCAGTACCTCATCGGCCAATCAATGCGGGCCTTGCGCGGCAAAGCTCCTGCGCAGGAGGTTACCAAGCTGCTCAAGGAGCTGCTTGGCGAGTAAAAATCAGAATCATTCGGCTGCCTCAGCGGCTGGTTTAAACGGCAGGAGACCTTCGGTATGCAAATGCGTGCTGGTCTTTCCTGCCGTTATCTACTTGGATGCAAATAGAACCAGCCCCACGCTTCGCTCATTCGTTTTTGTTTCGTCAGCCCGCAACTCCCAAACAAGGAAATATTTTCAAATACTTCAAGTTTTGGATTGCGTTCCTGTTTTGGTTGATATACACTATTTATAGGAAGGACTGAACCTTGATATAAAAGCAACGAGCCAAGGAAATGCGATTTTCTCACGATGGGCAGAATTGATTCGTATGAGGCGTGAAGCGTGCGTTTTAGCGGATCAGATAGACATGCCAATTGGTTTTGGAGGTTCTTTTGATGGATCTAGAATTTGGACAATTAAAAAAAGCTGATTATAAAAAGGCGATTCAATTTGCCATAGAAGGTATGCACTTTAACTGGTATTTAGATAATAAGCTGTTGCAAAATCTTTACGGCAGATATTTTCTGTATCTTGAAATGTCAAGGGCTACACAAGCCATCGCAGCATATAAAGGTGACGAACTAGCGGGCGTGTTACTCTGTGAAATGAAAGGAGAAGCAAAAAAGGATCACTCTATTTGGAAGTCTGCCTATGTAAAAATTTTTGATTTTTTACAAAACCTGTTTGTAAAAAATGGTGTTGCGCCTTATGACGAGGCGAATCGAGGAATGTTGGTAGAATACTGTAAACACAATTCGCCAGATGGAGAAATTATTTTTTTAGCAGCAAATCCGAATATCAAGGCAAAAGGAATTGGCAGTATGCTGCTGCGAGAATTAGAAGAACGAGAAAAAGGCAAAAAAGTATTTTTATATACCGACAGTGCTTGTACATACCAGTTTTATGAGCATCGCGGTTTTGAATTGGCGCAGGAAAAAGATATTACATTGAAAATAGGGAACAAGGAAGTGGCGCTCCGATGTCTTTTATATAGTAAAGTGCTTGGATAACGGACGGTTTTCAGCTCATCGGGCTCATTTTATTTGGCTGCTGGTAAAAGGATCTATCTCATACCAATGATACGATGGGCATACCCTCGGTGTACAAAGAGCAACACGGTTTTTTTAGGGCATCTTCGGAGACTGACTGCGTAACTTTCGTTGCCGGGCTGGCGTCCATCAAGGACGATGACGCCGCCAGCGTTGGTTTTCGCCGCTGGCAGGCGTATTGATCTTTGTACACAGTGGGTACACTTTGGAGAAAGCAAAACGGAAGGTGTGGTGGAAATATTGGATACGATCTCCCAGGGAGAGAGAGGGCGGCTCGTATCCTGATTGATAGAGAGGAGCAGAAAACGATGACAACCAAACAGAAAATTCTTTTGTCCGTCTGCGTGACTACCGCTGTGCTGGCGGCCGCACTTATTGTGCTCTTTGCCGGGAATGCCTTGTTGCTGCGCCGGAATACACAGAAGGTCCCCATCCATTCGGAAGACTTTTCACAGAGGGAAGGCGCCGACCGCATCCATTTTTTAAATACCGGCTCGTCAGACGCAATCCTCATTGAGTCAAACGGCCGCTTTGCTCTTGTGGATGCTGGGGAGGATAGCGACTATCCCGCAGATCGGCCCAACTTGATCTATACTGGTTATGAGCAGGTCGTTCTACAATATTTGAAGGATCATGCCGCGGATGGGAATGGAAAGGTAACGCTCGATTTTGTGCTGGCCACCCATGCCCATTCTGACCATATGGGAGGCTTTGATACAGTGATTTCCGACCCGGATATTACCGTGAAGCGGGCGTATCTGAAGCCATACCGCCCGGATAATATCCGCAGTAAGGAGAAACGCCAGTGGGATAATCAGGAAGTTTATGATCAGATGGTGCAGGCGCTGAATGCCCGCGGCGCTGAAATTGTTTCCGAGATTCCAACGCAGGCGTTCCCGTTCGGGGATTTTACGATCCGTTTTCTGAATACGGAAATTGATACAGAGCATCAGGGCATTGATGAAAATGATAATTCCGTGCTGACGCTGCTGGAAAAGGACGGCACCAGGGCGCTTTTGACAGGCGACCTGAATAACCTCAGCGGGGATGAGACGCGCCTTGGGCCGGAGATCGGCAAGATTGATCTGCTGAAGATCGGGCATCATGGCTATGTGTTCTCCTCTTCCCAGAAGTTTTTGAACACTTTGAGCCCAGAAGTGACCGTTGCGACAAACCGCCGCTCTAAAATGATCTATCCCACGGTGAAGTGGCGGCTGGCCCTGACTGGATCTGCACTTTTTACCACAGTGGATTACAATGGCGTTATGGCGACTTTCCCAGATGGCGGCGGGCTCGTGATGACCGACCATATTATGAACGAAGAGGAGATGGCGCTGACGATCCCCACGCAGAAATAGGCGCGTGCGCTGGCCCCTTCAGCGTGCAAGAGGGTGGAACGCTGTAAAAAAGGCGCAATATCACGGGAATTTTTATTTTTTGCTTGCTATTTTATTTGCAGTGTGATAAAATATACGATAAAGAAGATGACTAGTATGAAAGAGTGGGGCAACCCGCTCTTTCTGCTTGTCATAGCCATTTTGCAACAAACCCGCCGCTTGGCTTGAAACGGCTGCGGGAATTTTTGTGGGAAAAGAGGAATGCTTTTGTCATCGAAGGGCAAGGGCGGCAACACGGTGGCCGCCGTATGGGCGCTTGCGGAGCCATTGGCGCAGCAGTTAGGGCTTACGCTTTGGGATATCCGCTTTGTCAAGGAGGGCGCTTCCTGGTATCTGCGCGTTTTTGTGGAGAAGGAAGGCGGCGTCAGCGTGGATGACTGCGTGGCGATGAGCCATGCACTGGATGGCCCGCTGGATGAAACGGACCCGATCGAGCAAAACTATTATTTAGAGGTTTCGTCGCCCGGCTTAGAACGGGAGCTGACGCGGGATGAGCACTTTCAGGCGCTGCTGGGTGCACGCATTAAGGTGCGCCTGATCCGTCCGGTGGATCAGGTGCGTGATTTTACTGGCGAGCTCCTATCCTTTGACAACGGAGCAATTACGCTGCTGCTGGAAAACGGCACGCAGATGCAGCTACAAAAAAAAGAGGCGTCCTGGATTCGGCTGGATGATGCAGATGCATTTTAAAAAGCCCGATAGAAAGCGCCTGACATACGCCGGAATCGGGTGGCCTAATTTGCGCGTTAAGAAAATGGCCGGTCCGTTTGGCACAGTCAGGGATAGGGCCTGAAAGCAGGCGCTGATCCGAACCCGGCTTTGATATGGAAAGGAATGGTCATAAAATGAATACCGAGTTTTTTGAGGCGGTTAAGATTCTGGAGAAGGAAAAGGGCGTGCCAGCAGAGCTGCTCTATGAAAAAATACAAACTGCCATCATTGTGGCGGTTCGCAAAAATTACCACGATAAAGATGTTGTCTGCTGTGAAATCAAGCCTGAGGAAAGCGAATTGAACGTTTTTCTGCACAAAACGGTAGTTAACGAAATTTCAGATCCAGATACGGATATCCTGACGGAAGAGGCGCAGAAGTATAAGCCCAGTGCCCTGCCGGGCGACATTGTGGAAATTCCGCTGGAGCCCAAGCAGTTTGGCCGAATTGCCGCGCAGACGGTGAAGCACGTGATCCGGCAGGGCATCCGCGAAGCGGAGCGCGGCCAGGTGATGCAGGAATTCCAGAGCCGCCAGCAGGAGATCACAACCGCTAAGGTGACGCGGGTAGACCCAGTTTCCGGCAATGCAACGTTGGAAATTGGCCGTGCAGAAGCAGTGCTGCCTAAGGGTGAGCAGGTGCCTGGAGAAACCATCGCGGAGGGCGACCTGATTAAGGTGTACATCGTAGACGTACGCGAGAGCGAAAAAGGCGGCCCGAAAGCGATCATTTCCCGTACCCACCCGGGGTTGGTCAAGCGCCTGTTTGAAACGGAAGTGCCGGAAATTTATGACGGCACGGTGGAGATCAAGGCCGTATCCCGCGAGGCCGGCTCCCGCACGAAGCTGGCAGTTTACAGCCGCGATCCGAATGTGGATGCCGTGGGCGCCTGTATCGGCCCGCGCGGCGCGCGCGTGGGCAAGGTGGTTGACCTGCTCGGCGGTGAAAAAATCGATATTGTTAAATATAGCGAAAACCCCGCTGAGTTTATCGCGGCGGCATTGGCCCCGGCGGAAGTGCTCAGCGTAGAAATAGAAGACGGCGCGGCAAATTCGTGCCATGTAACTGTGCCGGATACACAGCTTTCCCTGGCCATTGGCAACAAAGGGCAGAACGCCCGCCTGGCAGCAAAGCTGACCGGCTGGAAGATCGATATCAAGCCGGAGAGCGGCTTCTATGAGCCGAAAGCGGAGCAGGAAGAAGAAACAGAAGCATGATCGAAGGCTCTTGCATTTAGGCGGTAAGGGGGATGGAAATGCAGAATAAAAAGGTTCCGCTGCGCAAGTGTGTCGGCTGTTGTGAAATGAAGCCCAAAAAGGAGCTCGTGCGGGTTGTGCGCAGCCCGGAGGGGGAGATTTCACTGGATTTAACCTCTCGCAAGCCCGGCCGCGGCGCATATGTGTGCCATGACCCCGAATGCCTTGCGAAGGCCCGCAAAAAAAAGCAGCTGGAGCGCGCGTTCCAGTGCAAAATACCGGATGAGGTTTATGACTGCATGGAGGAGGAGATGAGGCAAAATTGAAAATGGTTATTTTCAATTTACCGCCATCAGGAGGGCGCTTATGATGGATGACAAAGCTCTCGGGCTTTTGGGAATCGCCAGAAGAGCGGGCCGCTTAAGCCTTGGGCACGATGCTGCAAAGGGCGCCGTCCTCGCGGGCAGGGCACGGCTGTGCCTCATCAGCGCGGATGCGTCCGACCGGCTGGAACGGGAATTTTTCCGCATGACACAGGGTGAAAAGAGCATCCCGCTCAGGCGTGTCCGGTATACGATGGAACAATTCCACCGCGCAATCGGCGCAAAAGCGGGCGTGCTTACGGTGGATGACGACGGCTTTGCAGAAAAGCTGCTGACAGGGGAGGATAATGCGTATGATGATGAATAAATACAGGGTTCACGAGGTGGCAAAGGATTTCGATAAGCCGAGCAAATCGGTGATCGACCTGCTGGGGGAATATTTTGAGGAGCCAAAGAAGCATATGACGGCGCTTGAGGAGAAAGAGCTCGATGTGATTTTTGAAACCTTTACCCAGCAGAATGAAGTAGAGAGTTTTGACGCATACTTTGCAATGGGCAAGCCTGCCGAGGCAGAACAGCCTGCAAGGCCGGCAGAGAAGGAAGCGCCTGCCGCAAAAAAAGCGCCGGAGCAGCCGGCAAAGCCGGGCACGGCGCCGAAGCAGGAAAAGGGCGCGCAGCCTCAAAGCACGAAGCAGGGCCAGAAGCCGCAGCAGAATGCAGCGCCGCAAAAGAAGCAGGAGAGCCAGAATAAACAACCGCAGCGCCCGGCGCAATCTCGCACCAAGGGTGCGGCGCGCACGGTGAACACCCGCACAACGCAGGTGGAGCTGGATAAATACAACGAGCGCTATGAGAAGATTGCGCCGACTAACACGCGCGGCGCAGGTGACCAGAGCGTTCAAAAGCAAAAATTAAAGCAGCGCTCCCAGCAGTACCGGCGGCAGGGCATGCGCTCCCCACGCAGGGAGTCCGAGGCAGAGCGTCTCAAGCGCATCGCCGCTGAGCGCGCGAAGAAGCCGCAGCTTGTCATCCGGGTGCCGGAGGAAGTTTCAGTAGGCGATCTGGCTGCCATGATGAAGCGCACTGCCGCAGAGGTGATTAAAAAGTTGATGGCGCTCGGCGTGATGGCCACGGTCAATGAGATCATCGATTACGATACGGCTGAGATCGTAGCCTCTGAGCTGGGCATTAAAGCGGAGAAAGAAGTGGTCGTCACCATTGAGGACCGGATCATTGACGATAGCGCGGATGACGATAAGGATCTTTTACCCCGCGATCCGGTTGTTGTGGTGATGGGCCACGTTGACCACGGCAAAACCTCCCTGCTGGATGCGATTCGCAACACCTCGGTAACAGAGGGCGAAGCGGGCGGCATTACGCAGCACATCGGCGCATACCGCGTATCTATCGACGGGCAGGATATCACCTTCCTGGATACGCCCGGCCATGCGGCCTTCACTGCAATGCGCGCACGCGGCGCGCAGGCGACAGATATCGCGGTTTTGGTGGTTGCAGCGGATGATGGCATCATGCCGCAAACAGTGGAAGCGATTAACCACGCGAAAGCGGCGAATGTTTCGATTATTGTCGCAATCAATAAGATGGATCGCCCCGGCGCCAACCCGGAGCGCGTGATGCAGCAGCTGACGGAATATGAGCTCGTCCCCGAAGAGTGGGGTGGAGATACAATCTGCGTTCCGGTTTCCGCCAAGGCGCATCAGAATATTGACAAGCTGCTGGAGGCTATCCTGCTCGTTGCAGAGATGAAGGAATTGAAAGCCAACCCCAACCGCGCCGCAAAGGGTATTGTGATTGAAGCGCGCCTCGACAAAGGCCGTGGCCCGATTGCGACGCTGCTCGTTCAAAACGGCACGCTGCATGCCGGCGATATCATCGTGGCAGGCACGGCTGTCGGCCGTGTGCGCGTGATGACGGATGACCATGGCCATAAGGTGGAAGAGGCGGGGCCGTCTGTCCCTGTGGAGATCATGGGCCTTGCGGAGGCCCCCCAGGCTGGCGATGCATTCGATGCGGTTTCCGATGAGCGCCTGGCGCGAACGCTAGTCGATCAGCGCAAACAGCAGGCCAAGGAAGAGCAGTTCAATGCCATTCAGAAGATAACGCTGGATAATCTCTTTGCCTCCCTCCAGGATGGTCAGATGAAGGAGCTCAATATCATTATTAAGGCCGATGTGCAGGGCAGTGTGGAGGCTGTCAAACAGAGCCTTGAAAAGCTTTCAAACGAAGAGGTGCGCGTGCATGTGATCCATGGCGGCGTAGGGGCGGTCAGCGAATCCGATGTGATGCTCGCCCATGCGTCGAATGCCATTATCGTCGGCTTCAACGTCCGCCCAGATCCGGTGGCGGCGAGCCAGGCGGAGCGCGATGGCGTGGAGATGCGGATGTATCGAATCATTTACGACTGCATTGAGGATGTGGAGCATGCAATCAAGGGCATGCTTGCTCCGAAAATCCGCGAAGTGGAGCTTGGCCGTGCGGAGGTGCGCAATACGATCAACATCTCCAGCGTGGGCAGGATTGCCGGCAGCTATGTAACAGATGGCAAGGTGCAGCGCAATGCAAAAATTCGCGTTGTGCGTGACGGCATTGTGGTGGCGGAGGATGAAATCGCCTCCCTTCGCCGCTTCAAGGATGATGTCAAAGAGGTGGCCCAGGGCTATGAATGCGGCATCGGGCTTGTGAAATTTAACGATATCCGGGAAGGCGATATTCTGGAAGCCTTCATTTTAGAAGAATATAGGGATTAAAGCATGGCGCCGCGTTCTCCGCGGGCCGAAAGGTATGAACGATAAATGGCAGGATACCGAATTGACCGCGTATCGGAAGATATCAAGCGGGAAATCATTGCAATTATGCGTGAACTGAAGGATCCCCGCATTCAGGGGATGCTGACGGTCGTGCGCGTGGAGGTTAGCTCAGACCTCTCTTTTGCCAAGGTGTATGTTAGCGCAATGGAAGGCTTGGAGACGGCGAGGCTTGCTGTGAAAGGCCTGACAAGCGCAACGGGCTACGTCCGCCGCGAGGTGGGCGGCCGCCTGCACCTGCGCAAAACGCCGGAGCTGAAATTCATTGCGGATGACTCCATTGCACACGGCATGGAAATCACAAAAAAAATTGAAACGCTCGTGAAGGAGGATGGGGATGCGGATTGATGAAAAAGCGGCCGCCCGGCTGCTGGAAGGTCAGGACGATTATCTCATCCTTACGCACGGCCATCCGGACGGGGACACGCTGGGCTGCGCTTTTGCGCTCTGCCGCGGGCTGCAAAAATGTGGCAAACGCGCGCGCGTGGAATGCACGGATGAGATCCCCGCAAAATTTAGCTACCTTTGGCGGGAGGTGGAGCAAGAGGCGTTTGCCCCCCGCTTTTTTGTGGCTGTAGACGTGGCGGATCCAAAGCTGCTGGGAAAGCGCTTGGAGGAACGCTATGCGGCGCATATTGATTTGTGCATAGACCATCATGGCTCCAACACTCTCTATGCGGCTCAAACGCTGCTCGATGCCTCCGCCGGTGCGGCCTGTGAGGTCATCTATGAGGTGCTCCGGGAGCTAGGGGTGGAGATGGATGAGCAGATTGCCGATTGCATCTATACCGGCCTATCCACAGATACGGGCTGCTTCCGCTATTCCAATGCGACCGCGCGTACGCACCGGATTGCGGCCGATATGATTGATTGCGGCGCGGACGCCCCCATCATCAACCAGGTCATGTTTGAGACGAAAACGCGCACTTACGCCGCCTTGGAGCGGCTTGCCTTGGATTCTCTCGAAACCTATTGCAACGGCCGAGCGGCCCTCATTACAGTGACGCAGGAGATGTATCGCCTGAGCGGCTCAAACGAAAGCGAGTGCGATCCGATCGCCTCGCTGCCGCGTCAGATTGAGGGGGTGCTCGTTGGCGCGATGTTGCGGGAAAAGGCGGATGGCACCTTTAAAGCTTCTGTGCGCACCCACCGGCCTGTGGATGCAGCCGAGCTCTGCAAGCGCATGGGAGGCGGAGGCCACCCCCGCGCGGCGGGCTGCCAGCTGGAGGGCCCGCTGGAATGTGCAAAGAAAGTGCTGCTTCAACAGATTCGTGCAGTTTTGGAGGCGTAAATGACCGGAATCATCTGTGTGGACAAACAGGAAAATATGACCTCCTTCTCCGCTGTAGCGCGCGCACGCCGGATCACAGGGGAGAAGAAGGCGGGCCACGCGGGCACGCTTGACCCAATGGCAACGGGGGTCCTGCCGGTGTTGTTCGGCGGGGCCACCCGTTTTATGGAGTTTTTACCGGTGCAGGATAAGGGCTACCGAGCGCACATTCGGCTGGGGTTGACCACCGATACCCTTGATACGACGGGCACAGTGCTCACACGCAGCGAGCCGCATGTGACAAGGGAGCAGCTGGAGCAGGCGCTCTGCGGTTTTCGAGGCGCTATTTTGCAGGTGCCGCCGATGTATTCCGCCCTGTCGAAGAATGGCGTGCGGCTCTATGAGCTTGCACGCAGGGGCGAGGAGGTAGAGCGGCCCGCACGGCCTGTAACGGTTTACCGGCTGGAGCTGATGGCGTTTGATGAGCAGGCGCAGGAGTTTGAAATCGATGTGTTCTGCTCGAAGGGCACCTATATTCGCTCTCTAGCGGACGATATCGGCCGTGCGCTCGGCTGTGGGGCCGCCATGTCGGCCTTACGCCGGTCATATGCCGCCGGTTTTTTCCTGGAGGATTGCGTCACGCTGGATGCGCTCGCAGCATTCCGGCAGGATGGTGCGCTTTCGCAATGCATCATCCCGCTGGAGCGGGCGCTGGGAACATACCCGTCCCTGACGGTGACCGAGGCGCAGGCTGTGCGATTTGCAAACGGCGGCGCGCTTGATGCGGGCAGGCTCCGTTTTGCGAAGAGACAGAGCGGCTTCTACCGGGTATACAGCCCGGATCAGAATTTTCTCGGCCTAGGGGAATTGCCCGTGCAAGGGGACGAGCTGAAAGTCCGGCGGGTGCTACAGGACACTTGATGAAAGGAACCTCTCTTCAGAAAGGAGGAAAGCCCATGCCGTATGTGACTAATTTTCACACCTTGCCCCAAACAGGAACCTCGCTTGCACTGGGAAATTTTGACGGCGTGCACACTGGCCACTGTGCAGTGATCAGTGAGGCCGTGCAAATGGCGCGCCGATGGGAGCTGTTGCCCGGTGCGGTGGTCTTTCGGGAGCATCCGCAGGCTGTGCTGCGGGGCTGCGCTCCTGCCCGGCTCTGTGATGACCGGATGCGTCTGCGGGCTTTTGAGGCCGCGGGTGCACAAGCCATCTGTGTGGTTGATTTTCAGGAGATTATGTGCCTTTCTCCGGAAGCGTTTGTCGAGCAGATTTTGGTGCGCCGCCTCCATGCGCGGGCTCTTTCGTGTGGGTATGATTACCGTTTTGGAGGGGGATGCACGGGAGATGCAGCCAAGCTGCGGGAACTGTGCCAAGGCTATGGAATCCGCTTTTCTATGGCGGAGGAGGTTGATTTCTGCGGGCTCCCGGTGAGCAGCACCCGCATTCGCGCGGCGTTGGAGCAGGGCAGGCCGGAGGAGGCCAACGCCATGCTCGGTCGGCCTTTCTGCTACGATTTCACCGTGGTGGGAGGCGATCGGCGCGGCAGAAAGCTCGGTGCTCCCACTATCAACCAGTTTTTTCCATCCGGCTTTGTCGTTCCGAAGTTCGGCGTTTATGCATCCAAAACATTGGTGGAGGGCCGATATCATCCTTCTGTTACCAATATCGGCATGCGCCCCACGATCGGAACGCAGAGCCTGCGCAGCGAGACCTATATTATGGATTTCAGCGGTGACCTGTACGGGCAAAATATTGAGGTATCCCTCCTGCACTTTTTGCGCGGTGAGGTGCGTTTTGAGTCTCTTGATGCGCTACGCGCGCAAATTGCGGCGGATGCGCAGGCGGCTAGAAATTTTGTTCAGGCGGAGGAAGCATCAAATGCATAACATTCAGGCTGTGTTGTTTGATTTTGACGATACTTTGCAGGATCGCGAGGCGGCCTATCGGGCCTACTGCGCGGCCTTTTTGGGGGAATTCTTCCCTGCTCTCCCACCGGAGGAGAAGGCCCGGCGCATCGATGAGATGGAAGCGCATATTGAAGGCGGCTACCGCAAGCGTGAGGAATACTTTCCGGAGATGATCGCGCTGTGGGGGTGGGAGAGCCATCCGCCGGTGGAATTGCTCTGCCGCCATTTTAACGAGCACTATGGCGAGCATGTTGCGCTTTTCCCCGATGCGATTCCCACCATTCAGGCGCTGAAAGAGCAGGGTTATCTGCTTGGCGTCGTCAGCAACGGCCCATCTGTTTTGCAGAATAAAAAGCTTGATACGGCGGGAATCCGCGACCTGTTCGATGTGGTGGCCGTGTCTGGCGATTATGGAATTCACAAGCCGGATAGGCGCCTGTTCGATCTTGCGGCGCAAAAGCTCAATGTGCCGAATGAAGCGTGCCTGTTTGTGGGCGATCACCCGGTGAATGATATCAAGGGCGCGCTCGGCGCGGGCATGCAAGCCATATGGATGGATTACGGCACCTTTGCCGGGCAGCGCACACAGGGCGTGCCGGAGATTCGGCGGGTTTCCCAGGTGCTCGGGCTGCTGGAGGATTTGCCGCGGACAGTGTAGTGATGCAAACAGTCACCGCGTTTATCTGGATCCTTTCGCAATTGTATAGGCATGAAAACTTTAGCATCAGCAGGCCTTTTTAGCCAGAATAAAAGATTTTTAGTCAATATTCACATTCTTCTTGTAAAATAGTGTTTGATTTAGTCTAATTTTATAAAGTAGGATGAGATATGAAAAAGAACATTGTGTTTGCCCTGCTTGCGTCGGCTATTTTTTTGGCGGGGTTAACAGGCTGTGTATCGCAAAAGGAGCATGAGGGTGTGGTGGCGCAGGTTCAGGCGCTGGAATCTGAGAATACGCGATTAAAAGCAGAGGCGTTGGAGCTTTCGGCAAAGGTTGACGAATATGAAAACGGCAAGGAAAATCTTCTGGTCAAAGTGAGAAACCATTTTGAAAAGAAGGAATATGACGAGGCAAAGCAGCTTGCGCAAACGCTCCACAAGAAGTTCAACGGAACGTCGGAGGATCAGCAGGCCCAGCAAATCATACAGCAGATTGACAAGACCCTGGAAGAACAGAAACGCACAAAAGAGGCAGCGGAATCGAAAGCTGCCGCTGAAAAGAAAAAAAATGCGCGGGATAAAGCAAGGGAGATTATCCGGGTTTCTAAAGTTTATACGGGGACGCCCAATTCAGCGGGGGGTGTCGATTTATATATCGTATGGAAGAACATGTCCGACAAAACGATCAAATATGTTGATTTTGAGGCGGTTCCCATTAACGCTGTGGGCGATGTGGTTTTCTGTGAAATCCGCAGGTCATCCACTTTTTATGGGCAGGAAACCGGCCCTTATAAAAAAGGCCAGGGGAATTCTGGCGCATATCTCTGGGAAAACGCATGGTATAATCCTTCCATTACTTCCGCACAGATACGAGGTATTGAAGTTACATATATGGACGGCTCTTCCGTAACGCTTAAGCAGGATGAGATTCAATATGTGCGCTATTGATGGCTGAGAGAGATATGCTCTGTTTCATGAATTTCAAGTTTCTCTTTACAATTCCCATTCTATATGATAAAATAAACAAGTATTATGCCCTGCTCTCGGCAGCTGGATGAAACCGCCAAGCGGTGCGCCACCTGCCTCCTGCTGGGAGCCCGGCGAATTTTTAAATGAGGTGACAAGCATGACCAACGAAGAAAAAAAGGCAATCATGGCCGAATATGCGCTCCACGAGGGCGACACCGGCTCCCCGGAAGTGCAGATCGCAGTGCTTACAAAGCGCATCAACGATCTGACCGACCACCTGAAGGTGCACAAGAAGGATCACCATTCCCGCCGCGGCCTGCTGAAGATGGTCGGCCATAGGCGCAATCTTCTTAAGTATTTGCAGGATAACGATATTGAGCGCTATCGTGCCATCATTGCACGGCTCGGCATCCGTAAATAAAACCGCATTGAGGCAGGCGGGGGAGGCCTTCTTCCCCGGCCTGCCTTCCGTATGTTACCACGCATTTTCGACGCAATACGATTTCTTTTGCATCCATTCGGGCGGGTGCATGGTTTAGCAGTGAATCGAGCGCATGGCTTTATCCGTGCGCTGGATTTATTGCTAAGCGTGCTGCCTCCCGTGGAAATAAATTTTTACGAGGTAGAAATATGTTCGAACAGTACAGAAAATTCGAAACAATGCTTGCTGGCCGCCCGTTGACGGTGGAAACCGGCAAAATGGCACAGCTTGCAGGCGGCTCCTGCATGATTAGCTATGGTGAAACGCAGGTGCTCTGCAACGCCACCATGTCCGACAAGCCGCGCGACGGCATCGATTTCTTTCCGCTTTCCGTTGATTTTGAGGAGAAGCTTTATGCCGCGGGCAAAATCCCCGGCTCTTTCCAGCGCCGTGAGGGCCGCCCGAGCGAGAAGGCGATCCTAGCATCCCGCGTGATTGACCGCCCGATCCGCCCCTTATTCCCGAAGGATATGCGCAATGATGTGGGCGTTGTAGCCACTGTTATGTCCTGCGATCCGGACTGCTCTCCGGAGATCACCGCGATGATCGGCGTATCCATTGCGCTGAGCATCTCCAACATTCCGTGGAAGGGCCCGATTTCCGGCGTTTCCGTCGGCTATATCGATGGGGAGTATATCATCAACCCCACCGCTGAGCAGCGCGAGCGCTCTGAAATGGCGGTGACTGTCGCCTCAACGGACAAGCTTGTCGCCATGATCGAGGCGGGCGCGAAGGAAGTTTCCAACGATGTGATGTTTAACGGCATCATGGCCGGCCATGAGGCAAACCAGCAGATCATCGAATTCATCAAAGAAATCCAGCGGGAAGTTGGCCGCGAAAAAATTGATTTTCCGTCAAACGATCCCTCTCCAGAGCTGTTTGAGGCTGTGAAGGCCTTTGCCATCGATGATGTGCGCGCAGCGCTTGACACAGACGATAAGCGCGTGCGCGATGAGCGCCTGCTGCCTGTTTACGATAAAGTGCATGCGGAATTTGATGAGAAGTTCCCAGAGGAAGCGGATAAGATCGACGACTGCCTGTATAAGCTCCAAAAATTCGTTGTACGTCGCTGGCTGCTGGATGACGGCAAGCGTGTGGATGGGCGCGGCATTGATGAGATCCGCCCGTTGGCAGCAGAGGTTGATGTGCTCAAGCGCACGCACGGTTCCGCTATGTTTACCCGCGGCCAGACACAGGTGCTCACTGTGACAACGCTTGGCCCGGTGGGCGACGCCCAAATTCTTGACGGCATCGATGAAGAAGATCGCAAGCGCTATATGCACCAATATAACTTCCCATCCTATTCGGTGGGTGAAACTCGCCCGAGCCGCGGCCCCGGCCGCCGCGAAATTGGCCATGGCGCCCTCGCAGAGCGCGCACTGCTGCCGGTGATCCCGAGCGTGGAGGAATTCCCCTATGCGCTGCGCCTGGTCTCTGAGGTGCTTTCCTCCAACGGCTCCACTTCCCAGGCTTCTATCTGCGCATCCACCCTGTCCCTGATGGCGGCGGGCGTGCCGATCAAAGCGCCGGTAGCGGGCATTTCCTGTGGCCTCGTCACCGAGGGCGACCGCTTTATGACGATGGTTGACATCCAGGGCCTGGAGGATTTCTTCGGCGATATGGATTTCAAGGTAGGCGGCACGAAAAAGGGCATCACCGCCATCCAGATGGATTTGAAGATCGACGGCCTTACACCGGAGATCATCAAAGAGGCGCTTGAGAAAACCTACAAGGCACGCCTGTATATTCTAGATGAAATCATGCTCAAATGCATCCCTGAGCCTCGCGCGGAGCTCTCCAAATATGCACCTAAGATGCTTACCACCAAGGTGCCGGTGGAGAAGATCAGCGAAGTGATCGGCAAGCAGGGCAAGGTGATCCAGAAGATCTGTGCGGAATGCAACTGCAAAATTGATGTGGAAGAGGATGGCAGCGTCTTTATCTCCGCAATTGAAATCGACGATGCCAAACGCGCTTTGCTTATGGTGGAGACGATTGCAAACGATCCAGAGCCCGGCTCGATCTATAAAGGCGTTGTGACTCGTATCTTGACGTTTGGCGCGTTTGTTGAAATTGCGCCCGGCAAGGAAGGCTTGGTTCACATTAGCCATCTGGATGTAAAGCGCACGGAGAAGGTGGAGGATGTCGTCAATGTGGGCGATGAAGTGATTGTAGAAGTGCTCGGCACCGATGAGAAGGGGCTGAACCTCTCCCGCCGCAATGCGCTGATTAAGGTGGAGGGCCTCGTGCCGGAGAATACCATCTCCGATGCGCCCCGCCGCCCTGCCCCGCGCAGGGATAATAACCGTGGCGGTGACCGCCGCAATGACCATCGCGGCGGCCGCCCGCCCCGCAGGGACTAATAAGCTATAAAATAAAATGTTCAGGAGCCCGGAAAGCGATAGTAGCTTTCCGGGCTCCTTTTGCTCGGAAAGCGATAGTAGCTTTCCGGGCTCCTGTTTGTGTGACAATGCCCAAGGATTTTCTGAGGGGCATGTCTCCTTCTCCCAAAGGGCTTTTTTGGTTATCTATCATACTTGATTGCTATATTCGTTTTACGATTGTGTAAAGTGATAGTAGCCGTGTAATAGCGTTTTTGGTTATTCTCTAATGATATGAAAAAGCATAGCGATCTAATCAGCCTATTTTTTATTTTCTATTTGTGGTTATCTATCTCAAAATCTGTATGATTAAAAAATAAACTCCATCTTAATGATAATTGGATTGTGGTACGGCTGTGCCCGGTAGGTGCAAATTTACCACCCACCGCTCCTTTATCGGTGGGGATTGCAGGCTTTTTGGCGTTTTCCCAAGCAGCTCTCCGGCCTAGAACCCCGAGTTCTGCCCGGGCGTTTTTTCTGGGATCCTTTGCGATTTCGGCATAGGATTCCGGGCAGATTTTTCGGACTTTTCTTGCAGTGGACGGATCAACAGCAATGAATACAGCCGGTGTGCGTGAGATCGCCTGAGATTGCAAAGTTTCAACATGAATGTTTTGGGAATTGAAAACCTATATGTATAATTAAGGATTTATTTCATAAAAACTCTAGAAATAGGTCGAAAATATGTTGACATCATATATATAACGTAGTATCATATAACAAAAAAATTGATATTTTATGGGGGATTTCATGGAATTTTCTTTGGCTTTTAATGGAGATATTGAATTGATTCAGAAAGCGAATTCCATAAACTTGATTGAATGCTATTTTGGCACCGCATCACAAAATCCGGTTGGTAGCGGAAGACCGGTATCTCAAATGGCTAATGTTGACCGACGGGGGATCGAAGATGCTGTACGTCTGGCCCATAGTGCTGGAAAGAAATTTAATTATTTAGTGAATGCTGCATGTATGGGAAACATGGAATATACAGGGAAGAAATTGAATCAAATCATAGAGCAGTTTGATTGGCTTGTTTCCGCGCAGGTGGATATGGTCACGCTGGCGAACCCTGTTTTGATCGATTTATGCAGGAAACGGTATCCAAACCTGAAAATTAGCGTTTCTTCCTTCGCCATGGTGGACAGCATTGAAGCGGCTAAGTTCTATAACAGCCTTGGTGTTCATGAAATTACAGTGCGTAATGGGATTGAGCGGGATTTCAGGCTGCTCGAAAAAATGCAGGCGGCCATTTCGTGCAATTTACAGGTTATGGTGAACCAGGTTTGCCTTTATCATTGCCCCTATCAGCAATATCATAATAATGTCATCAGCCACATGTCGCAGTACACCGTAGATGAAAAAATCAGTACAAATTATTGCACGCTTCATTGCCTTCTGCAAAAATACAGGGAGCCGGAGAATCTGCTGCGCTCTACTTGGTGCAGGCCGGAGGATCTCCATTTTTATGAGGAAATCGGAATCCAAAAATATAAACTGACAGATCGCAATAAATCCTCTTCATGGCTGTTGAGAACAGCTGATGCCTATTGCAGTGGAAAATATGAGGGGAATTTGTCAGAAATTCTGAACATGAATCATTTTCAAAATAAACAGATGATGCATGGCAAACACGTTAGTAAAACGGATTTAAAAACTCTTAGGAGCCTCATGCAGCTTGAAATCGATATTGACAATCAAAAGCTCGACGGCTTTATGGAGCATTTCCTAACTCATTCCTGCAATCTGCAAAGCTGTCGGGATTGTGGCTACTGCCGCGGATTTGCCCAGCGAGCCTTGCGTTATGATGCCGCAAGGCTTGAGCGCAGTTTATCGGTTTTGGAAGCAGTTGCAGAGGAGGGCGTGGCGATTTGAACATATTGGTATGTGTGAAGCCCGCGTTGGCCGGAGCAGACAGTGCAATGGTCACGAGAGAAAAGGCGGCTCTGGAAATCAGCCGACAGGATTTGCTTGCCTATAGCTGCGCACTCTGGCTGAGGCGGCAGGCGGGAGGTTCTGTTACCCTGCTGGCGATGTCGTCTGCAAACGCGGTGGAGTGCCTGGAGCCCTTGTATGCCTATGGGGCAGATCGGATTGTGCTTTTGAGCAATCCGCTCCTTGCTGGTTCAGATACGGTAGCAACCTCCTATGCCTTGGCGTCCTGGATCAGGAATGAGGGGCACTATGAACTGATTTTGTCGGGCTGTCAATCCAGCGATAGTGAAACAGGTCAGGTTCCTGCCAGCCTTGCCGAAAGCCTCGGAATGCCCTGCTATGCAAATGTGGTGGAAATTTCGCTGGGTCAACAAGGCTGTTTCCTCCTTAAGCGGGAGTTGGAGCGTTATTTTGTAAAAACGGAAGCCGCCGTTCCGGCACTTTTGACCATTAAAAACTGGGCAGAATCGGAGCGGCCGAAGCTTGCACAAATTCTTGAAAATCATAAAAAGGTTGAATTGCAGCAGGTGCTCCCCTGTGATGCTTCTATGGTGGGGACTGCGGGATCGCAAACCCGGGTATGCCGGCTGAGAGACCGGAAAGAGAATTCCTTCAGGCAGGCGGAATTGTACGGGATAGATGAGGGAATAGAGCAGTTGTACGCTCAAATAACCCGTATCAATCAGATGAAGAGGGGGGAGAAAATTTATGGCTGAGGATGGCGCTGGACGTACAGTATGTGTTTATCTGGAAAATGCATGCGGTCATCTTTTAGCGTTCAGTGATGAATTGATTACTGTGGCGCGAGAACTGAAAAAGCGGTATGGATTTACCATTTCAGGGCTGGCTTTGTGCTCTGGGAATGCGTTGAAAAATCTTCTGCGTGAAGTGCAACAGCTTTCCTTTGAACGGATAGATATTTATATAGGAGATGCGTTCGAATATTTTGAGGACGGGAATTATTTAGAGGGTATTTGTGAATATTACGATAGTCACCGGCCCGACTTGATCTTAGCGCCCAATACAGTGCATAGCAAAACTGTTTTATCTCAGCTGGCAAGCCGGAAGAGGCTGGGCATGTGTGCAGACTGCGTAGAGATTTGCCAGCATGGGGAGCAGATTGTCGCGACACGACCAGTCTATGAGGGGAATACATACGCGGATATTTGCGCGACCGGTTCCACACTCGTTTGCACCATCAGAAAAAATATATTCGATCCGCATCCCCGCAATTCTGATGTTGCGGCTAACATTTGTATTCATCCGTGCGAAGCAGCAGGCATAAATTCAGAGCGGTTGCTGTCGGTTTCGAATCGGCACTTTGCCGGAACGGAAAGCAATCAGATTATGATCGGCGTGGGCGCGGGGCTGCGCAGGAAAGAAGACTTGGATCAGATTCGGCAGATGGCGGATCTGATCCATGCGGATATTGGTGTAACGCGCGCACTGGTAGAAAAAGGATGGGCTCCTAAGGAATATCAAATTGGTTTATCCGGCAGGGCCGTACAGCCGGAGCTATATATCGCATTGGGTATTTCAGGAGCTTCTCAGCATTTGATAGGCCTGCGTAAATGTAAGAATATTATCGCAGTCAATCGTGATGCGAATGCCACTGTGTTTCAATACGCTACTGTAGGAATCGTGGCGGATTTCTATGATGTCTTGCCCAGACTCAGTCAAATGATATTAAATCGCAGGAAGGATGGGTAACATGAGGGACTTGAAAGAGGCGGCGCTGTCCGTAATTACAGAAATGTTAAAAGAGGAGATCATCACACCGGCGGATCTGCTTTGCTATAGGTCCAATGAAATCGATACGGATCATCCGGACGAGGTGCGCAGCCAGATGGAGCATTGGTATAAAACGCTGGGTGTGGAACAAATTACGGGCAAGCCATTTCACTTGACCCGGCCTTACTTTTATAAGGAGGAGATCCGGGAGTTCCGGGAGCGGGGAGAGCTGTTGTGCTGTCTGCCCAAGGGGCTCTCTGCAAAAGACCTGAGTGAGTTGTTCCATTTTCATACCTGGGCGGAAAGCAGCGCATTGGTAAAGCAGAATCCAGAGGAAGAGGATTGTTGGTTCTTTGTCAAAAAGTCGACACAGCCAGAACTGCTGGATCGCACTGGAAGGGAAATCCAGCAGGTGATAAAAAAGCAGGGAGATCTTAATCTTACGTTGGAGCGGTATTTAGTCCTTGTGGCATCACTTTATGCCTTCTGCGGAATTACCACAGATGAAAAATATAAAACGTGGCTGCCAAATACCAAATATGAAGGCCGGCTGATGCTGATTGGCGGGTATGATTCAGCTGGGCAGATGAGTTTTCACGCATGGCTGCCTCAATTTCACTCTCCTTATGTTGGTGGAAGGTCGATCCGCATTTGTGAACATTTATGATTTTAAGGATGGTGAAGGCGCCTTGCAGGTGCTGAATACTGACCCCGGGCCGTTGCAGTGTGCGGCTCTCTTCCGAAGCAGACATACGCAGTTGTATCCGCCCGCCTTGTCTTTCCTGGGATATCCGGGCCGGTTGCATGGCTTGATTTGCGGCCTGAGCGTTGCTGAAGTGTGTTCTTCTTGTTGCCCATCCTTTCCGCTTGAAGCAGGAGAACTCGTGCTGATTTATGCCGGTGAGAAACCATATACGCTTTATACAGAAGAGGATTTACAGAAATTTCCGGTCATACGGGTAGAGCCCGAGTATGAAATTCCCTATTTGTTTTATGATTTGCTATATGTCGCATATCTTGTTTTTGATTGCTATATCAGCAGTGGATTGGATGGCGCAGCGATCCAAGGGAATAGCCTGCTGGAGCAGATGTTTTCCACCGTATGCGCCTATGAGGGCGAGGCGCTGACCCCGACGAAGAGGAATGCCGATATGTTTTTATTCACCGGGGTACCGGCTGAAAAAGATCTGTTGTTTTGTGGTGGGAGGTTTGACCGCCGTTTTCTCACTTGCGACGTACACAGAGATATTCTTTGCTGCATACGCGGTATGGAACATCCACCTGTGTCGGCGTTTGTCCATCATGAAAATATAATCGATATGCTTCAGGCAGGTTGTGGCAGCACGGCGCATTCCATTGTTCTGGATTGGTAAAGGAGGAGTTCTATGCTGGGCGAAAAAATAGTGGAGCATATGAAACAGTTTGGTCAGAGGCCGGCGATTCAAATAAATGATACGGGTGATGTTTATACATTTGCCCAAATTCTTCAGCGTGTTGAATATTATCGGCAACAACTGATTTTGCGGCAGCTGCCAGCAGGCTGTGTGGCAGCCGTATCTCTGGAGAACGTCGTGGAATATATCGCCGTTCTTCTGGCTTTGTGGCAGCACGACTGTATTGTTGTCCCTATGGAAGAGTGCAGTGCACATGCACTTTCCCAGGTGCAGGCGAAGGCTGGGCTGGATTATCTCCTGTGCGGGGAGATGCGGCCGGGCGGAGCGGTCCTTTCTGAAAGTGTATATCTGATTCCGCAGGGCGGACAGGCGCCTAATAGCACGCCGGCTCCAATTGACGCAGCTGTTTTTTTGTATACTTCAGGCACAACGGGCTTGCCGAAATGTGTGGTGTTTTCTCATGAAGCAATGTATCGAAATATCGCCGATCTTGCTCAATCGCTGAATCTGGCACCGTCAGATGTCTGCTACACGCCAGTGTCGCATTTGATCACCTCAGCGCTCACCACAATCTACCTGCCGGGTCTGATTAGCGGCGCAACGGTTGTTATCAAAAAGACCTTCTTACCCGGAGCAATGAAAAATGTGATCAATCGCTATAGAGTCACGGTCCTATTCAGCGTACCCTTTGTTTATGCCAAATTGCTGGAAAGTCCAGCGATTGACCAGATTGAATGGGATCATGTTCGCCTGTGTCTCACTAGTTCCTCCTACATGGCTCCGCAGCATTTTGTAGGTCTCTATGAAAAAAGCGGCAAAGTGCTTCACTCCATCTATTGTTCGTCAGAGTGCGGCGTAATTTCATACCAGGCAAGCGACGATTTGACAAAAGCGCAAAGCAGCGTTGGGCATCCGGTAAAGGGAGTTTATATCAAGATTGTCGCAAGCGATGGAGCGGAAGTCCCTCACGGCGTCTGCGGTGAGATTCTGGTTGCTGGAGCCCATTGTGCCTCTGGATATTATAACGATGATATATGCCAGCAAAGGTTAATATCAAAACAGTATCCGGATTATTTTCACACAGGGGATTTCGGATGTGTGACGCAGGAGGGAATTGTCTTGAAGGGGCGTATCTCCCAAACGATGAATATTGCCGGCCATCTGGTGAATCCGCAGGAAGTGGAGGATAGGCTGATTTTGCACCCAGGGCTTCAGGACGCGGCGGTGTTTTCATTGCCGGATGATGATCACAATGAGCGTATTTATGCAAAAGTGGTTGCGGCGGATCGGGAGAACCCTCCCGATGAAGAGGATGTGATTCGTTTTTGCCGGGATGGAATGGAGGACTATAAGGTGCCGAGAAAAATCATCTTTGTAGACGAAATCGACCTGACGTCAACCGGCAAAAAGATCAGAAAACTGTGATTGATGGTGAATTGGAATTGATATTGATCATTGGGGGAAACGGATATATTGGCTCTCGTCTTTATCAGGAGCTGATTCAAAGCTTATCAGAGCCAGTCAGAGTGTATGACAAGCAGTGCACTTCTCCTCTTCTAAAAGGCGCGCAGTGGATGCAGGGGGATCTCAAGGATCCTATTTCAATTGAGCAGGCGCTTCATGAGGCGGATACTGTAATTTACCTGGCAGGTGGGCATTATGCGACCTTTCGGCAGAATCAGGAGAGCATGCTGGGAGATTTGGGGCGTTTTCTGGCTGTTGTGGCGTGCAATCCAGTCAAAAGGCTGCTCTATGCGAGCAATGGGGCGGCAGGAGCAGTTGGCAAGGAATTTGGAGAAGCGTTGCTTAGGGAGCATCCCTATCCGGCCATGGCGGCAGAGGCAGAGAATATGGTGCGGCAGTGTGCTGAGGCCATGGGAAGCTCTTATGCCATCATGAGGCTGGCAGAGGTGTATGGTCCGGGAGAACGCAGCCCATTCCGCAGCAAATTAATCAGCCTGTTGGGCAATGGAGATGCCTTGTCCGCGCGTATTCACGTAGACGACGCAGTCCGTATCCTCTGTAAATTAGCCGTAGATACCAGTGCACAGGGCATCTTTGATGTGTGCGACGAGTTGCCGGTTACACAAAGAGAGTTTTATGCTTGCGTGCAGCAGATTGACGGCGAGATCTCCGTTTGCTGGCATGCGCCGGATTTATCCAGTGAGAGGATGTTGTGGAGCTTGCATGTGCTCCGGATGTTTTCCGTTCGGCTGTCATGCGAGCGGGTGAAGAAAGAGCTTGGCTACACCTTTCTGTATCCGACGATGAAAGAAGGCTTAAAGGCTTTGTATGTATTGGAGGATCATCCATGGGGAAAAAAGTATTAATCATGCCCAGCCCCCCGAATTCCGGCTCCCTGGGCTCAACGCTAAAGTTTATCGGCTTGGCGCAGAATCTAGTTGAAGATGGCTGGGAAACGGCTTTTGTGCTTGGCGGGCATGTTGCACAACTGGTTGAAGCGGCATCCTACCGCCTGTATTACAGCGAGCCGCCTGAGTACCATACAAAGCTTCAGAATATCAATAATTACATTGAGTTTGTTGAATGGACGGGGATGGCGGAAGAGGGTTATCTTTCTTATGCACTGAAAAGAGGATTGGAGATTGCCGGCGAGTTCCGTCCCGATGTGATATTCAGTCAGTCCAATCCGGCGGCGACGATTCTGGCAAATACGCTTCGCATTCCGCTTGTCCTTTTTGCGAGCACCCCGTCAACGCCGGAATTTCCTGCGAATGAGGCGGCTGGCGAGTACCTGACGGATCATTTCAACCCGATTTTAAAACGATACCGCCAGCCGCCCATTAAAAATGTATGCGAGCTGGTTTTTGACCGGGCGGATTGCGTCATCAATCCATCTATTCCCGAATTAGAACCCGGCCTTGACCGTTACCGGCAAGTTCAGTTTGCAGGAAGCGTGCTGAACCGACAGAGTGGCGGGGATAGCACCGCGCTGCTGGATAGACTGGACGGCAGGCCGCTCATTTTTATTTATACCAGTGTAGGTGCGATTCCGCCAAAGCTATACAGTGAAATCATTGCCCGTGCATTTGGAGATGGTGAATTTAACGTGCTGTGCAGCCTAGGATTTCATTATGAAAGGGAAGATATTATAACAGACCTCCCGGAAAATATCCGATTCGTCCAATACATCAATATCGAGGATGTAATGCCGCATTGTGCTGTCGTGGTGTTTCATGGGGGGCAGGATATGATGTTGACCAGCCTGATTCACGAAAAACCCAGCATCTGCATTCCCGGGAAGCATTTTGAGCGCTCGTTCAATGCGCAGCAGATGCAGCGTAACCAGCTGGCATATTGGATGAGTATTTATGAATTGCGCCCTCGCAAGCTAAAGCGTTTGGTGCAAATGGCGATGGATGAGATTGATCGGGAGCGTCTGCACCTGTTTTCAAAAAAAATTACGGAGTACCATGGAAATCAGCGCTGTGTAGCTATTTTAGATGGATTATTATGAGAAGGAGAGTTTTTGGTATGGAGCTGAAGCAATATCAGGCTGGCTTGTGTAAAATTTTGAGCAGGCAATTGGAAAAGCAACTGTCGCTTCCCGAACTGGAAGGAAAAAATCTGATCGATACCTATGGAATTAATTCTCTGATTGCACTTGAAATTATTATCGATATCGAAAAGGAATTTGGCATATTTATTGAGGATGAGGAGGAACTGATCCGTGCTTTTTCTTCCATTGATGATTTGGCAGCACTGGTCAGGAAGTATAAGGAATAGGTGATTTGTTTTGCAGACCGTTTCGCAAAGGACCATAGATTTTATGTGTCAGGATATAAAAGATTGCATCCTCCGTGGCGACATTGGCCGGTGGGCGTCACATCTACACCTTGCAAGTGCCTATGCAAATACGATGCTGTTGGAATGGTTTCAACATAATTTTTGCCGCAGAGAAATCTGTTCTGTCGAGGTGGAGATGGAAAGATTATCCCAAGGGACGTACTGCATGATTACCTGTGTGATTCAGATTTTTTATCAAACTGGATATCGATTCCATGAGACAGTTACGTTTTATATAGATCCTATAAAGGAAACAGATTATAAAATCGTGCAGATTTATAACCCACCCACCCTTTTTCAAGGCTTTGGGGAGAGCCCCGGTTTGCAGGAAATCTTGCAGAGAGTTTGCCGTGAAGAGGAGGACTGGTGGAATCACGCGGAGCTTAGCCGGCTGCTGGATGGGTATGAGGAAAAGAGCAGCTATAAAGTATATTCCAGGGCGGTGCACCGCTCTGCGCTTGGCAGAGCGAGCCATCCCGAAATTGAATGTGCCGTGCTGCTCAGTTGCGCGATGTCGATGCAATCCCATATGGTTGCTCATATTCTTTACCGGGAGAGAGAAACGGCCTGTAGTACGTTCCAACGAATCTATAATTGGATGGTCAGCAACTGTGAAACCAACCTGTATAAGCAGGAAAAGAAAGACACCTGGGAAAGCAAATTTGTGGTTCCATGGTTCAGTATGGAGGAATGCGCCTATTTGTACAGGAAAAAAGAAAAAGTACCGGTAGAATGCAACACATTTATGTCGTTTTTCTACGTTCTGCTTTTTCTGCTGCGGATTCCCCTGCATAATCTGATGCAGCTGCGCCTAGACGGTCAGGATAAGTTAATTGTTGATGTGGGTGAGACCTATGTGGTTTCAAGAAATGACGCGTTCCCCATTTCTGAACGGCCGTATTTTGCCTATATGCCCCCGGAGCGCGCCTTCGGAATCGACTGGGTGGCGAGCGCTCGGAAAACTGTTCTGTTTGAACAAGAGGACGGCCCGCTTTGCGTTCTCAATAAGATTTCCGGTTCATTTCACACAGAAGAGCTGGAGCATCTTTTGACCCGGGCGAAGGCTTCGGGCCAGGCCGCATTTCAGCTTTCTCCGCAGGGGAATCCAAGAGAATCAAGCCGACATTTCTGCCGAGCGATATTTCAATACCGCAAACAGTTTCCGGATTCGATTTTTTCATGGGCCGTTTATGCTTTTCAGTCCCTTTTTGTACCTAACCCGCAGGTGTATGTTTATGTCAGTGTAAAAAGTAAGCTGGTTCAGGCGTTTGCAATGCGCTATGGTAGAAATGGTACGCTTCTTTTTCTGCATCAATGCCGGGAGGAATCGATTTTTGTAGAAAACCACCGTATTATGACAGCAGATCAGGTAATACGATGCAAAACAGGAGATGCTAAATCTAGGGCATTGCTTTTCTACAGCGTGGTACATATCAGTGAGAACATATCCGGAGGAGTCATTCTGACAGATTGCGGTGTCTATACTGTCTTTCAGGAGAATGCAGGTTATCGTATCTATGATATGGAACAGCTCATGGAAACAGACCGCATATGTGGTAAAGTGAAAGCTGCAATTAGTGAAAAAGAAGGGGAAATCTATCCTGATAAACTGCCGGAAACCTGCCGGATCCCTGCATTTTTAGAGGCGTTTATGAAAGGAGAGAAAGCGGATGCAGTATGAGGCTGTGATTATCGGCGCGGGGATCATGGGGTTATGCACAGCGTATTATCTGAATCAAGGCGGAATGAAGCGCATTTTGGTGGTTGACAGGGAACCTTATTTCGGAGGATATAACACAACGCGGTGCGCCGGAGGGCTTCGATACCAATTTGCGGATGAGATGAATATCCGCTTATCCCAGCTCAGTTGGAGTCTGATGCAGGAAACTGGGCAAAAAGCGGGAATATCCTTTCAATTGAATCGATGTGGATATGCGTTTTTCATCACAGACCGGCAAAGGGAGCAATCTTATTTGGAGGCTTACCATTTGCAGAAGGCGCTGGGTGTAGAAGTGAGTCTGTTCCAGGGGGAAGAATTTGCTCAGAGGGAACCACGGCTTCAGTATGAAGGCGTACGGTTTATTACCTTTGGCGCCGAGGAGGGGATCCTGGATGTCCATCAAGTGGTTTCCTTTTTGACGGACGCATTACAATATGCGGGGGTTTCGCTCCTGTGCAGCACGTGCGTTACCGGCATACAAAGAAAAGGGAGCGGTTTTGTTTTACAGACAGAACACGGGGATACATTCTATACTTCCCGTTTGGTCAACGCTGCCGGTCCATGGAGTAGCGATATATCACGCATGGTTGGGATTGACCTGCCAGTTGCGCGGGCTTTTCAGCAGATTTTTGTAACGGATCCGCTGCCGGGGATCAGCAAAGCGTTCCCGGTTGCGATTTATCCCGATTTAGGAATTGGCTTTCATGAAGAAGGAGGAGGAATACTGACGCAATATAACCGCCCTTACGAGCCGAATCTGTCTGATCGTATACGAACCGATTACAATTGGTTTTTGGCACATGCCCAAAAGGCAGTTGAATGGTTTCCACTCCTGCACGAGGCAAGCGTTTGTGCCCAATGGAGCGGATATTATGATGAGACGCCGGACGGCAGGCCAATCATTGGCGGCGCAGAAAATCTGTATCAGATCAGCGGCTTTAACGGGCATGGATTTATGCACGGCTTTGCGGCAGGCAAGCTGCTCAGTGAAAAAATTTTAGACAATCAACCCCATTCGCTGTGTGTGGAAAAATTGGAGAAACCGAATTCTACGTATCAGGGGGAGCCGCGTGAAATATATAAAGTATAGGGAGTGGAAGTGGAACAATGTTGGAACAATCCGTTATGAGCCTCTTGAAAGAGCTGGTTTCTGCTGGAAAATTGGATGCACAGAGCCTTGCCGTATTGATTGGGGATCGGTTGAATGATCCCTGGGAACTCCACAATTGGTTTTATCAGTGGTATCGAGGCCTTGGTATCGAAACGATAACAGGAAAGCCCTTTGAACTTTCGGAATGCCCGTTTACCCAGCAGGAAATCCAGCGTGCAAGAGAAAGGAATGAGATCATTCTATGTGTGCCAAAAGGGGTAAGTAGGCAGCAGTTAGGCGAGCTGTTTCGGATCCGCAGCTGGGCTTTTAGTGATCCACTGATTGGTGAAACGACAGAACAGGCAGATTTCTGGTTTCGCACTTCCGCAACGATGAAACCGGATCGTATTCGAAGCACGGGTATCTCCATTGCGCATTCGATCGACAATGAGGGTTGGGTTCATTTCACATTGGAGCGGTATTTGGTGTTCCTAGCAGCAATGAAAGCGCAGCATGGACAGTATCCTGACCGAGAGTATTGGATTTGGATTACAAAGGGAAGATATGACCGCTCCGGTATGCTTATGGCAGGGATCGACCGCCTTGGTCATTTTAACGCCCATGGGTGGATGCCTCAGTTTGAAGCAGGCTTTTTGGGCGCGCGGCATGGAGAATTGCCAGAAAAACGATGAGAAACAGATATTCAGCTGAACGGAACCCCCACGGTTGTGAGGCAGAGAAAGGATGAAAGGATGAAAAAGAGCGATCAAATCAGACATAATCTATATATCATCCGCATGATTATGAAAGTTTCTCCTTCCCGCGTTTGGATGACGATGCTCTATGAGGTGCTGACCAATGTTTATAATATCCTGTTTACCGTGGTGTTTTTTGCCTACTTCGTGCAGTGTGTTATTGATCAAAAGCCGATCGGCTTTATGATTACCGTAGTCGGGGCTGTGACGATATGCGGCCTTCTCGTGGAGGCTTTTGGCGGTTGGTATCGAACGATCTATATCAAGCAGTCAGATCTGAAAATTACCTGTGCGATTAAAACCATGATTTATGAAAAGGTCAATACGCTCGATTATAAATGCTATGACGATCCGGAATATTATGATAATTTTGTCTATTCGATCGGTGAAATTCCCACAAAAAGCACAGAGATCTTGGGTGATGTTTTCAGTGCGTTAGGCATGGGCGTCGGCGTGGTCATCCTGATGGCGTTTTTCTGGTTCGTTGATGTCAGCATTGTAGTGCTTTCCTTCTTTTTCCTGCTGCTGAGCTTATATCTTGGTAAACGCATCAATCAGGAAGTATTTCTCTACACGAAGCGGGTCATTCCGTATCAAAGAAAGCTGGGATACATCAATCGTGTGCTAATACAGCATGAATATGCAAAGGAACTGAGGATTACCGAAGTTGCGCGGCCATTGCGCGGAATGATAAAAGAAGGGGCGCGCGGCATTCGGAATTTGAATCAACAGCAATATAAGAAGGTTGCCCTTCTGAATGCTGCGTCTCTGCTCTTTGGGTTTGGCCTGACCACATGTGTGGCAACATTAATCGCCGTATATAAAATTGTAATACAAAAAACGCTGAGCGTGGCATTCTATTTTCCGATGATCAGCGCGCTTGCGGAATTTAGCTATCGAAGTGTTGCATTTGTCAATTCCGTCAATAAATTGATGGCAAACAGCTTGTATATTGAAAAATTTCGAACTTTTATGGCATATGAACCCCGCATTGTCAGCATTCCCGATGCGGTTCGGCCGGGAAAATTCGAAGAGCTTGAAGTTCGGAACGTTTCCTTTCGGTATCAAAGCATGAGCAAGGACGCTCTGCATCATATTAACCTGAACATTAAGAAAGGGGAAAAGATTGCGCTCGTTGGGAAAAATGGTTCGGGCAAAACAACGCTTGTTCATCTGTTGCTGCGTCTGTATGATCCTGATCAGGGTCAGCTTCTTTATAACGGCCTTGATATCCGCAAGCTGGAGCTTGAGGTATACCGAGACCGGTTTGGGATTGTTTTTCAGGATTTTAACCTGTATGCCGATACGATCCGGAACAACCTGTTTTTAGGCGGCGAAAGCAAAAGTGAGGAAGAAATCTCCCAAATTATCCGAGAGTTTGGCTTAGAAAATAAAATTCGTGCACTGCCGGATGGAATGGATACGCAGCTGACCCGTGAGCTGTCGGAAGATGGTGTTCTCTTGTCAGGGGGGCAGTCACAGGCACTTGCAATATGCAGAATTTATCTGACAGATCATGATATCTTTATCTTAGACGAACCAACCAGCGCATTGGATCCTGTGGCAGAAGCGAAATTCTTTGAAAATATCAAGAATATTGCAGCGGAAAAAACCGTCCTATTTATTTCACACCGTCTGTCATCTGCAAAAATAGCAGATAGGATTTATATGATGGAAGATGGCGAGATTGTGGAGTATGGAACGCATGCGCAGTTAATGGAATTGGATCAGAAGTATGCGGAAATGTTTGAAATCCAATCTCAGTATTACAGCCAGGAGGGCTTATGCGGGGTGGGTTATGAAAATTAAAAGAATTCTCCAGAATAACTGGTATATGCTCAAGCTGTTTTTTCGTATAGTTCCGCTATTTGGAACTTTTTCCATCCTCTTTCAGGTGCTATGTGGGGTAATGTACAACGTGATAGGCAACGTTTACTTTGTAAAATACCTCGTAGACACCGTTGAAAAGATCGCGAAAGCTCCGGATCTGACGGGTCCCCTTTTCAGGCAGCTGCTGATCATTACGGTGGTGTATTATGTTTCTCTTCAGGTTGTCAACACGATCAACGGCGCCCTGTTTAACGAATATTTGCATAAGCAGGCGGAGACAAAAATCAGTGAGCGCCTGACAACAATGGTTTTCGACAAAGCAATCCAGATGGATCTGAAATGTTACGATAATACCGATTTTTATAACGAACTGACCTACACGATCAATCAAATGAACGATTTGATCTGGAAGGTATTCACAACCGTTACCAACCTGACGATTGCGATCGTCGTGACCGCCTGTCTGGGGCTGACGTTTGCCTTGATGGATCCGGTAATCATCCCTTTGGCGTTGCTGGCCTTCCTGATTGGATGCTTATTTGCAAATAAAATCAATAAAATTGTGAATCAATCATACAACACAGGGGTGTTTTTTAACCGGCAGATGGATTATGTGAACCGTGTTTTTTTCCTTAGCAGGTTTGCAAAAGATTTTCGTCTTACCAATGTATCAAAGCTTTTGTATGATAAATTCCAGGAATCCAAAAAGAATTTGCACGAGATCTATGAAAAGTATGGAAGGCGTGAGTTGGCGGTCTATATGATCAGCACTTTTTTGCAGAAGCTGGTGGGGGAGTTCGGTGTGATCTCCTATTTGGCCTATATGGTGCTGGTGGTGGGCAAATATACGTCCGGATCGTTTTTGGGGCTTTGGAACGGCTTGTCTCCTCTAAAGGCGAGAATTTCACAGATCCTCGGGGAAGTCAATAATCTTCAGGCGCATAGCTTATATATCGAAAGAGTACGAGGCTTTTTTGATTACAGCAACGAAGTAAAATCTCCCAGCCATCCATGTCGGCTGGAGCCGGGCCCGATCAAAATTGAATTCCGGCGTGTTTGGTTCCGATATCCCAATGTGGAGGGTTATGCACTGAAAGACGTTAGCTTTGCAGTTGAGAAGAGAGAAAAAGTTGCATTGGTAGGGTATAACGGGGCCGGCAAGACAACTGTGTATAAACTGCTTCTACGCCTCTATGACCCGGAGAGGGGTGAAATCCTTGTCAATGGGATCAATATTAAGAAATATCCTCTGGATGAGTATCGAAAGTTGGTTTACAGCTCATTGATGCAGGATTTTCAGCTTTACGCCACAACAGTAGGCGAAAATGTGGCAATGGATTGCGTAGAAGATGCCCAAGCGCTGAAAAAGGTGGAAGATACGCTGGAAGAATGCGGACTAGGCTCCAAAATAGGCGCCGCTGGCAAAGGCGTACAGGCTGGAGTCACCCGGGAATTCGATGAGGAAGGGCTGATGTTTTCCGGTGGCGAAAAGCAAAAGCTGGCATTTTCCAGATGCGTATACTCTGACAATCCCAATATTTTGCTTGACGAGTTTTCCAGCGCACTCGATACCTATTCAGAATATGAATTAACCCAAAAAATACTTCATTTATCAAGAGAGACGACTACAATTATTATCACGCATCGGCTTACCATGACGAGGGCGGTAGACAGGATCATTGTTTTAGATCAAGGCCAGGTGGTGGAAACCGGCAGCCATGAAGAGTTGATGCGGCAGGATCGTATCTATGCTCGCCTGTACCGTATTCAGAAGGATAAGTATGTTACAACTTGAGGGAGGCAGGATGTTTGATGTCTGATATTATCATTCAGGGAGCACGGGAAAATAATTTAAAAAACATCAATGTTCGCATTCCAAGAGGGCGGTTGACAGTGATTACCGGAGTATCTGGTTCAGGAAAATCCACGCTGGTAATGGATGTATTGCAGCACGAGTGTATGCGGCAATACCTGACTTATGTAGATGAAAATGAAAAAGTGTTTCAAAAGCCGGCAGTGGATGCCATAAAGAATATATCACCGGTTATCAGCATCTCACAGGGGTATCAAAATAGAAATCCTCGTTCTACTCTTGGCACGATGACTGGAATTTTAGATTTGTTGCGCTATCTTTACGCGAATTGGGGCGTGATCCGCTGCTCAGAATGCGGAACTGAAAATCTGCCGTCCCAACATACGGATACTGCTGTATGGGGAGATCGGGCGGGAAGTCCCAAAAGATGCATAGGATGCGGCGCCCCGTTGCCGCATTTTCGCCCGTCAGATTTCTCGTTTAATACACCTCAGGGGGCCTGCGAGGCTTGCGGAGGAATGGGGAAAGAATATCGGGTGGAGGAGGATTTGCTCATTGATTGGGAACGATCCATATTAGATGGCGGCGTGCGAAGCTGGTGGAGCAACGATATCAAGAATTTTACCCAGATTTTAAAACGTGCCGCTCGGTATTATCATTTCCCGTTCCGTGAGGATGAAGCGATTGGCAAACTGTCGCCTCCTGCACAGGCATATCTTTTTTATGGTTGCCAGGATCAGGCGTTCACCCAATACTTTCCGGATAGTGAACCGCCGCAATCCACCCTAAATGGCGCGTTTCCGGGTGTTATCCATCAAGTGTATGATCAATATGTTAAAAATTTAGATAAGCCCGATTTTGTGGAACGCTATGGGCCATATATTGTGAAATCCAAATGCCGAAAGTGCGGCGGGACACGTCTTTCTGAAAAGACGAAAGCCGTGCTGTTCGCCGGAAAAACGCTGCACGGGTTGCTGGAAATGCCTTTTGAGGATTTACTCATATGGCTGAAACAAATTGATAGATTGAAATATGGAAGCGTATTAACCGATCTGATAATTCAAAAGCTGGAGGGAATCGTTCATCTTGATTTGGGCTATCTGAGGCTAATGCAGGCAAGCCCGACGCTGTCAGGTGGAGAAATGCAGAGAATCCGGCTTTCACAGATGCTGGATTCTGAATTGTCTGGAATCATTTATATTCTGGATGAACCGACTGCCGGCTTGCATGAGGATGATACGAACCGGGTGATAGACGCAATGCGTGCCCTGCGCGAAAGGGACAATACTGTGATCGTAATAGAGCATGATACACAGGTAATCCGCGCCGCGGACTATATCGTCGAAATTGGCCCAGGTGCAGGAAGAGAAGGCGGAGAGGTTGTGTATCAAGGGCCGGCGGCGAATATTTCACAGGCTTCCGGATCTATCATACGGGGCTATCTGGAGGAGACGTTTCACTTGCCCGCGTGTCCGGCGCGCAGCTTCTCCGATTTGCTGACTGTAAAGCATGCGGACTCCAATAATTTGAAGGATTTAACCGTGCATATACCGCTCAACGCGATGGTGCTTGTTACCGGGGTTTCAGGAAGCGGGAAGTCCTCGTTGGTTTTCGATGAAATTTTGCCCGCTTTGGAAGCAGCTTTTCAGGGTAAGGCTTGCAACGGGATTTTGGAGGGATGGAGAAAGCTGGATGGCGTCGTATCCTTCCGTCAAGGTGCATTATATGGAAACTCCAGATCTAACGTGGCGACCTATATCGATGTGTATCAGAATATACGAGAGCTATATGAGAATCAAAAAGCAGCAGCTGAGCGTACGCTCACCAAAAAAAGCTTTTCTTTTAATGTGCCTGGCGGGCGCTGTGAAGTCTGCCACGGCGCGGGAACGGTGGATGCGGGTTTGCCTTTTCTGGAGGGCATGCAAAGCATATGCCCGAGTTGTGGTGGGCAGCGATTTAAAGACGAAGTCTTGGAGGTGACCTATCAAAACAAGAATATCGCACAGGTTCTAAAAATGACAGGAAAAGAGGCTATGGAGTTTTTTAAAAGTATTTCTAAAGTAGAACGAAAACTAAAAGTGTTATGTGAAATTGGGTTGGGTTATCTGCCGCTGGGCAGTATGCTCAACACGTTGTCTGGAGGGGAGTGCCAGAGGCTTCGTTTGGCAAAGGAATTGATTAAAAAAAAACGAGGGCATATCCTCTATGTATTTGATGAACCTACGACAGGCCTACACCCTCAGGACGTCAGGGCGATTATGCGGATGTTTGGAAGGCTAGTGGATTCGGGCAACAGCCTGATTATTATCGAGCACAATATGAGCGTGATATCGCAGGCAGATTATATCATAGATCTTGGGCCTCAAGGCGGCGAAAAGGGCGGTAATCTGCTGTATGAAGGGCCTCTGCCGGGGCTTTTGGATGTAATGGGTTCTGCAACGGGGGGCTGTCTGAAGGCTTATATTGATCCATCATGGAAAGGATGAGAAATTAATGATGAAAATAGAAGACTTGATTAAAATCGCAGAAAATTTTACAGAGCAGCATCCGGTTCTTCCGGAGAGCAATTTAAAAGATTTGGGAATCAACTCGATCAAGTGCATTGAAATGCTGGTGGAGATTGAAGATTTATATGGGGTTGAGTTCCCAGAAGATGAAGTGAAGGAAGAGCTGTTTGTCAATGTACAGAATATATTCAATACATTAACACGCATTGCACAAAGCTAATTTGCCGGAGGACCAGAGTGAATAAACAACTTCAGCTTACACCGTGCCCGGAAATTTATTTCAAGGATTGCTTTCAGAATATTATTTTTACTATTCTACATACGCATTCCTGCGGCCTTCCAGGCCTGTTTTATAAGGACACGTTTACTTTTGAGTACTTGCGTACACAAGGGCTTTTATGCAACCGCGACAGGGAGAGTATCAGCCTGCATGCACTGCTGGGCACATATGGCGTTGAGCTGCGCGAGCTGCTTTATCAGCGTGAAGAACTGACGGCATTGATCACGAAGGCGATCCAGCAGGATTATTACGTGATTCTGGATACGAATGATCTTGAAAACGTTCATAAACCAGATGCCAATGAGGTGCGGGCGCAATCGCAGTATCATTTTATTCTGATCATAGGCGTTGACACGCAAGGCCGGCAGATGATCGTTTATGACAGTAAATTCCGCAACACACTAAATTACGGAATTTTTCCGCTGGATTATGACGAGTTGCTTCAAAGCACCGCCGGAAAATATGCGCTTAATCGCATTCATCTTGTAGGGCTCCAGCATCTTACCGCAGCGAATCCGGAACCTAAATCGGGGTGGAGCAGGAAATGGATATGCCATTCGATTAAACAGTTAGAGCTTTATCAGGCATATAGAGAAGAAAATCCATTGACCAGGCTGGATCAGATCAAAAACCAGAGTGAATTGTTAAACGATATCATCAATCGGAAAAGGTTGCAGTGCTATTTTATTGAACATTATTGGCAGGATTCGGAACTTTCCTGCCGGCTTGAGGAGATATATCAAGCGTTTTATTCGCTCCGCGTCATTTATCAAAAGGCTTTGGTTCGTAGAAAATGGTGTGAAAAGGATCAGATTGCTGCCGGAGCATATTGGCAACGGATTGTAACGATGGAGCGGCTTGCAGCAGGGCGTCTGCCATCACAATAATAAAAAGGTGGGTTTTCAAAATGACAGATATAGAAAACACAGTGCTAGGTATTGTTCAGGATACAGCAGACTATCTGGACGAGCCTGTGCTTCTCTCCAGCCGTTTTATGGATATTGGTATTAATTCGGTATTGTTTATTAAAATTATTGTTAACGTTGAGGATACGTATGATCTGGAGATCTCAGAGGTAGAAATTGTGCGCTTGCTAGAAGAAAATGTGAGCAGCCTTGCTCAATATATTCAGAAAGAGGTTGCGCAAAAATGAAAGCATTTGTGTACTGCGCAGTTGGTGACGTCCGGTTTAAGAGGGAGAGCATGTACTCCATTGCCACGCTGCATCCCTATTTAGAACACAGCCTTGGGGAGTATCGGATTTTGGTGGTGACGGATGATCCGGGTGTGTACGCTCCTGTTTCTTCCTACCCTGAGCTTATTTTACTGCCGATAAGCAGCCAGACGGTTGATGATTGGACGTTACAGGGCGTTTACATGCCAAGGGCAAAAATTGAATGCCTGGCATACTGCTTTGAGCAATTTCATTGTGATCTGATTTTTCTGGATACAGATACCTTAGTGCTGGCGGATCCGACCGGGCTTTTTGATGCCTTGAGGGAGTGCTATCTGCTTCATTCGCCCTGTACCAGTGTTCAGAAAGGATTGGATGTCGTCCGCGATGTGCCTGCTGGGTTGATTACAGCGGAATCTCTTGTGCGGCTGAATTTTTATAAAAACATTTGGGAAAAAGGTTTTATTTTTCGTGGCCGGTATCCGATATCGAAGGATTTTATCCCCTACAATTCCGGCGTCATAGGGATGGATGATGCATCATACCGCATGCTATCCGAGGTTTTGGAACTGTCGGATTGTATTTTAGATCATTATCAGTACCTTTGTGCAGAAGAATTCGCATTTACTTATTTTATGGACGCTGCCCGTAACATCGTGACGGCGGAGGCTCCAATTTATCACTATCCGGGTGCAAAATACACACGCCATCTTGCTGCACAATTGCTGAACATGCATTTGGGAGAGGATTGGGATAATAGCATTCGTTTTTTTGAATCCTATAAGATTCCACTGCCCTCGGAGCTACAAGTAACGCTTGCAGATGTACCTTCTTTTGTACGATTTATCCAAGTGACCTCCAGTAAGACGCAAAAACCATTGCAAGATATCTCATTTGAGGAAATGCATATTTATATCAATGAGGATAGCCCTTACTTCTCGCGGGAGAACTTGTTGTCCTCCTACAGGCACTATTATAAAAAGGTTCGGGCGCTCCAACAGGTAAAGGAATGGTGAAAAAATGAAAAACGGTTATTATATGTCCGCTTATCTTGCTGCCCATCCATTATCATACCTTGAAAAAACGCCGATCCGGCATGATGAAAATCTGGCGTTATGGTATGTAGAGGGAAATGAAGTTCAGCTCATCAAATATTGGGAACTGGAGAGAATCACAGGCTTCAAACAGCATACCTTGTCCTTTTTTTCAAAATCGGATATGGAGGCCTTTGTAAACGGGCTGCTAAAGTCATATGACCTGACACTGGACGATCTGGTGGAAGTATGGGGAACGCCAGAGCTTGAAAAGGAGCCGGTAAAATATCTCACAGAGATGCAGAAAGACAGCGCAATCCACACCGTTGCGCACTTATATAGCGGTTTGCTTTCTGATACAGAGCTGTTTCATAAAAGCAATATCGTAGCGTTAGCGGTGGATGGAGGACCGGATGGCTATATTTCCAACCGCTATGTAGATATGCCCTTCCTTGGGGCCGTATCCAATCAGGGAATACTGCGGGGGATGAAGGCGATTTCCTCACCGGGAATTCTATGGGAGCTCGCTAAGTCGGATTTGGGGCTCAGAGAGGGCACTCTGATGGCGCTTGCATCAGCCAGCAAAAGCGTTTATTTTATGGATAACCTTCCGGACTATTCCTTTTCTAGGCTACAGAAGATTTTAGATGTCCAGAAGCTTTATCACCGGCTAAAAAAAGAGGTGTTTTCTGTTCACGAGGCAGATGCCGGGACCCGCTTTAATGTCTTTGATCCCGCATTTACACAACAGGAAAATAAAACCAGCATGCTGATGAAAATTATTCAGGAGATCTCCGAACGTACAATGGTAGCAAATATTCAGAGCTTGCTGGAAACATATCCTGTTGATCCGTCAGAGTCCTATTTATCGATTACAGGAGGATATGCGCTGAACTGCCCGACCAACTCTAAGCTCATGAAGGAATTTGGGTTTCGCGGCTTTACGTCCCCGCCCTGTGTAAGTGATTGCGGAATTTCGTATGGGATTGGGCTAATGATGTTTTATCTGCGCAATCCAAATTTTCATTTCAAGCTGCAAAATGCATTTTATGGAGAAACCTCCTGCTTTGATCAGAAGGTCCAAACGGAATTTAATCAATATATTGAAAGCATTGCACCGCTGGATGAGTCTATTTTCGTGCAGGATCTGGAAGAAGGCCCGGTTGGATGGCTTGACGGTGAGGCAGAGATCGGGCCGCGTGCCTTGGGGCACCGCAGTATCCTTGGCGATCCAAGGCAGGAGCGGACAAAGGAGCTACTGAATCAGATCAAGCAAAGAGAATGGTGGCGGCCCGTTGCTCCCATTATCCTGGAAGAGAAGGTCGGAGAGTGGTTTGAGGAGGCTTACGCCTCACCCTATATGCTGCATACGTTCCGAATCCGTCAGGAAAAGGCTGAGTTGGTGCCGGCGATCTTACATTTGGACCAGAGCGCCCGTGTGCAGACGCTGAACAGAGAGTAAAATGAAAGGCTTTATCGACTGATATCGGCATTCTATCGATCGTCTGGTGTGCCGATGATCTGCAATACCTCTTTGAACGATCGCGGTGAACCGATCGTAAATACAGCATCGGAGTGCCTTCATTTCTGTATATCCAAACAATTGAATACCGTTTATATCAATGGGTTGAGGATTCGGCTGAAAAATCAGTCTGATTATCCGCGAAAAGGGCTTTATCCAAGAAATACCCAGTATTTTGACCAATTTGACGGCGAGGAAAGGAGGCGCTTAGTCGCACAGTATAATCCGGTTGGCCTAGATGCCAATCTGCTAAAATATTACTTTGAATTTTACTGTATTTTTAAGGATATTGATTTGCGCAATCCCAAAGATGTGAGGCGGTTTTATAGATTGCTTGCTCTCCTTGATATGGAAAAGACAAATCGGGCAGGGGAGTAGCTGAATGAAAGTCATGATTATTTCGCCAATTCGACAAAATCCGGAGGTGTTAGGCCTTTTTCTGAAAAGCCTCAGCGCACTTGCCATTCAATACCGTAACCAAATTGAGATCGCTTATTATTTCGCAGATGACAATGTCGAGCGTCAATCTACTGCGCTGCTGTATTCCTTCCAAAAAACAATGGTGCAAGCTCCCTACCAATGCGATGTTTTTATCGCGCGGTCGGAATCGGAACATACGGATTGTGTTCATGACTGGACACCACAGAAGATCCTGAAAATGGTACATTTGCGAAACGGGATGATTCAGGCCGTCCGGCCAATGCAATGGGATTTTTTGCTGACGATCGATTCGGATATCATTCTGCATCCGGATTCCCTTCCTGAGATGCTGCTGGAGCAGAAAAGCATCATATCACCGCTTCATTGGACCAACATACGAAAAGGCTACCATCCCAATGTATGGTTGTATGATATTTGGGATTTTGCTTATAGAGAATATTTTGGAGAGCATGTCAGCAGGGTGAAAAAGCTTTACAGGATGAATTTGTTTTTTGAAAAGCTTGCCGTACCCGGCGTATATCAAGTAGGTGGCGCATGCGGATGCTGCTGTATCAGCCGGGATTGCATTGAAAAGGGGCTCGATTACAGTGTGATTCCGAGTACGACGATTATCAGTGAGGACTATAATTTTTGTTTGCGCGCATCGGTGCTTGGGCTGGATATATATGTAGATACGCGCCACCCCGCATTTCATCTTTACGAGCCGGAGCAAATGGCCGGTGCAGTAGACTTTTATAAGAAATGGTACGGTGATACGATATGAAAAATGGATATTATCTGTCTGTTTATTCTGAAGTGGACCCAGTTGCAAATATGCTTCAGATTTCACAGCGGCACGACCATAATATGGCTTTGTGGTATAAGGAAGCCAAACGGGTAACGCTGCTGCGCCATTGGGAATTAGAGCGCTTTACAGGCTTTAAACAGCATTCTATTGCTTTTTTCAGCCGGGATGATTACTTGGGCTTTATTCAGAAAAGGCTTGCGGAATATGGGCTGTCACTGGTTGATATCGTCGAGATCTTTGGAGACCCCTGTCCGAGTGAGCGATCAGCATGTTTGGCCGCCGTACATCAGTATCCGGATATTTCTAACCATGCGATTTTTCATTTGTACGCCTCTCTTTTATCGGATACCAAACTGTTTCACAACGAAACGGTAGTAGCTCTGGCCATGGATGGAGCTCCTGACATCGTGCTGGACGGCAGCTCCAGAGATAAGAAATATTATTGCGGTGCTGTATCTATCCGTGGAAATATAGAGGTGTTTCCAGTTGCTTCTCCCGGTATGTACTGGACGGCGGCAACCCGCATTTTCCACTTGCGGGAGGGGACGCTTATGGCGTTGGCCTCCGCCTCTGAGTCTGTAACACTGGAAAACGACTTTTTTGTCGACAAGATTTATGACCGCAAAAGCAGCGAAAAAGTTTTTTTGCAAATTCAGAAGCTGGCGGATCGGATTATGGCTTACAGCGCGGAGGATGCCGGCATTAAATTTAGCGGTTTTGATCCGAGGTTTTCGGAGGAAGAAAACAAGATCAGCATGGTCATGAAGCTCATTCAAACATTTTCAATCCATGTTGTTGAGGAGGAAATAGACGCCATCTTGCAGAAGTATGGGTTGCGTGGGCAGGAATGTGTTCTTTCGTTAGGCGGTGGCTATGCTCTTAATTGTCCGACAAACACCTATTTGATGCAAAAATATCAGTTCAAGAATTTTCTGTCGGTTCCCTGCGTCAGCGATTCTGGGCTTTCTGTTGGAATTGGGCTTTATTCTTTTTATCGGGACGATCCATCTTTTGAATTTCAATTTGAAAACGCGTTTTATGGAAATGCGTATCCCGCGGCAAATATCCTGTGCGGTGAAAGGATAAGGTCGTTTATTGATTCGGTTTCCGATCAGGGCGATCCCGTGCAGGATTTGATGGATGGTCCGATCGTGTGGTATGACGGGCAGTCAGAATCAGGGCCGAGAGCATTGGGGCACCGCAGTATCATTGCAGACCCCAGATCCATCAGGAATAAAGATCTCATTAACCTCTATAAGCAGCGTCAATGGTGGCGACCGGTTGCACCGATCATACTAGAGGATTTCTTGGAGGAATGGTTTGAAAATGCATATCCATCCCCCTATATGCTGAATAATTTTGTGATACGCCAAGAGAAAAAAGAGTTGGTGCCTGCAATCCTTCATTTAGATTTGACCGCCCGCGTGCAGACGATCAATCAGGAAAGTGACGAAGCACTCTATCATGTAATCCAGAATTTTTATGAAAGGACTGGTATACCAATCGTTTGTAATACATCGCTCAATGATAGGGGCGAGCCGATCATAGAAACAGTAGAGCAGGCATTTAATTTTGCCTTACGAAAAAAAATTGAGGTAGTTTATGTGGATGGCCTGCGTGTTAAACTAAAAAATCATTTGGCTTATGAGTTAACAGAGCCTCTCACGAGGGATGAGTCAGAGTTTTCGCATTATACAGGGTCCGAGAAGCTGATGGAGCAATATAATCCATTCCATTTGAACCACACTGAATATTATCTGTATAAATTTTATGATTTTATGTCCGGCTACGACATTCGAAAAGAAACGGATGCGCGTAAGATTAAACGTATGTGTAAAAAAATCAACGACCTAATGCCGCTGAAAAAGCTGGTAGTCGATTTTCTGAAATCCTCTGAAAAACAGATGAATATTTGATTTGGCATATCACCCCATAGGGGGTTGTATGCTTCCCCACACTTATGCAGGCTTGTGAATTCACTCTATTTTCCAAAATAAAATAAATGAAAAGGATGCAGAGTTATGCAGCTACCGATGAACCGTCATCCCGATGTTGCCGTTTACAACATTACGGCATTCTATCTTGGGATTATAAAAGCATATGGTTATTCAATAGATGGTTTGGTTTATAATCATTATCTAATTCCAAGCTATTGGGCTGAGATTCTGAACTATTATAAAGCTTACTATGTAAAAAAGCATTGTTTTCGTTGTAAAAAAATAGAATTGATGCCGGAAACAGCGGTAGAAGTAATGAAAGCGGCATTGGATCAAAATTGCTATTTGATGCTTATGGTAAATGAACGCTATATTCCTGACCGCGAAGTATACGGCTGTTTTGACCGCAATCATGATATCATGGTGTATGGCTACGACGACGAAAAGCAGGTTTTTCATACAGCTTCCTTTATTTTTCGAAATAGCCAACGGAATTTTGATCTTCAGGAAGTTTCCTATCACGATTTTGCCAGGGCAATTGACGTCCCACCTTCTTCCCTGAGAAAAGGGGAGATGAATTTTGCAAGCCTTTTTCTGCCGCACAGGGCGCAGGAGCCAGTCCGTATGGGGAAAATACGAAAACAGGTCAGGCATTGCTTGCGCCTGAGCAAAAGCAAACGACAAGGCTGCTTCGTCCAGATGGGGGAGCTTATCAAGAGCGGCAACTATACTGAAATTGATGTCAATTCCTTCTATTTCGTCAAGGAGCGGGCCAATCTTTTGATGAAGCTATTTCAGGCGCTCTGCCCAGGCGATAAAATTGTGGAGGAATATGCAGAGGTTTGCGAGCTCGCACAGCGATTAATGATGCTTGCGGTCAAGGAAAATATCAGAAGCAGCCCGGCAAATAAAGAGAGAATGTTTCATTACCTTGTCAAAATTGAGGAGCTTGAACGGGATGTACTCAAAAAATTTCTCCATATGAGTTGGAAATTGCGACCAAAAGGTCCCATTCTTGTGGAACAGCACATCAAACAAGATTGATAATCTCTTATAAAGCATTGCTCCCTCTGAAAAAAGATTTGAGACACGTGACAAAACTTTTGCAAATCTCCATGTATAAAGTGTATGCTGGACAGGTCATTCCTGTTCAGCATACAATAAAAAGTAGGAAAGCGTGTGAAATCCGCTTTCCTATCTGAAATTAACTGGTCGCGCTTTGCAGTGCCTTGGCGGTCTGATCAAGCTTTGCCGTCGTTTTTACCTGCTTGGCCCGGAAAAACCCAATGCAACACGGCACTCTGTTTCGTCGGTGCTTTCCATTTCCGCAATGCATTTAAATTCGCCGGCACCCTGTTGAAAAAAATTTAAAAATTTTTAAGGAATCTTTTTTTGCTTTTAGGCTCAAATTCCTTACAGGGCATTTCAGGGCCAATTTTAAACCGCTTTATCCACCGAAGCTGTCTGCCAAGGATTTGACAGCCGACAGATAGCCGCCGGTCAGCGCGTCGAGATATTCAGTTGTAGAAGTGATTTTCCAGGTTTGATCGGCTTTTACAAGCTGAATATCCACCGTGGTCGTTTTCATCGGCACATCCTCTTGCGCCAAATAATCGGCGGCGTATTGGTTCAGTGCTGCGTCCTTTGCGGCGTCATCCTTTGTGAAATCGAGCGCATTTTCCATGCTCTTCTGCATATAGCCCTTAAGGAACTCTGTGAGGTCCACGGCGGTGCACTCTGCCTTCACGGTGGCATGATCGCCATCCTTTTCAGAGGAAAGGATCTTGACCGTAATCTTGCCCAGCGTATCGTCAATCGGGAAATAGGAGGCTTTTCCACCCGAAATTAGGGATTCTTCACTCGTTGCCGCTTTGGTGCTTTCGCTCCCCGAATCCGGGAGCAAGCTCTCCAGGGTATTGAGATCGATATTCTCCTTGACGCTTTCCATCTTGCCTTCCTTAATGGCTTGGGTGACTCGCTCGACGACTTCTTCCGGCTTTTCTCCGCCGCAGCCGGCAAGTGAAACGATCATCACAACAGCCAATACGGCACAGATAATCCTTTTCATTTTCTCATTCCTTTCTTTTTTCTGATAGTGTTATCATAAGGGATTCTCTTCTCTTCGTCAACTGCAATAAAGCCCGCCGCAAAGTGATTGTTTGCGGCGGGCCTTGCTGATTCATGAATTGGGAAGCAGGAGGAGGAGATTACTCTGCATCGTCGGCGTTCTCCCAATTGTGCCAAACATTCTGAACGTCGTCGTTATCCTCAAACATTTCCAGCATCTTGGCCATGTTTTTGATATCATCCGGATCGCTCAATTTCGTATAGGTAGTGGGAACATATTCGATTTCAGCGGAAACAAAGGTATAGCCCTTGGCTTCCAGATCATCGCACACGCCGGTGAAATCACTTGGATCCGTGCGGATGTCGAAAACATCCTCGTCCGTCAAAAAGTCGACTGCGCCAGCCTCCAGCGCATCTTCCATAACCTTTTCTTCATCCAGGCCTTCCATCTCGATGGCGATAACGCCCTGCCGGTTGAACAGAAAGCCGACGCAGCCTGTCTGGCCCATGTTTCCGCCGTATTTATCAAAATAATGGCGCATATCAGCGGCGGTGCGGTTGCGGTTATCTGTGAGCGTTTCCACAATAACGGCGACTCCGCAGGGGCCATAGCCTTCATAAACGATCTCTTCGTAATTATCCGCGCCGCCTTCACCGGCTGCTTTTTTAATGATGCGGTCGATATTATCGTTGGGCACATTATTGGCCTTCGCCTTTGCAATCACATCCCGCAGTTTGGAGTTAGAGGATGGATCCGGCCCGCCTTCCCGCACCGCTACGCCAATTTCACGGCCGATTTTCGTGAAGATTTTTGCACGCTGGCCGTCCGTTTTTTCCTTCTTGCGCTTGATCGTGCTCCACTTGGAATGTCCTGACATATGAAACCCTCCAATGACTATATCTCGAAACACTTTATTCTACCATACTATCATGGAATTAGCAAGATTTTATAGGCTTTTGGCAGGGGAAAATGGCGCGGTTGGCACTTTGGAGAGACGTTTTGATCGATTGTGTGAAAGTGTGAACGCAAGAACGGACGGAACGAGGCCTTTTCAGGCAATTAAAAAAAGGAATCCCCCGCCGGAAACATATCCGGCGGGGAACCCCTAGTTAATGTTCAGATGCTTTGAAAAGCGGCCTGAACGCATTCATTTGATCTGCCAATTCCAGTTATAGAAGCGGACCTTGATGGGGGAGGAGGTAACGGTATTGCCGTAGAAATCCTCCACCGTAACTGTGATCCAGCAGGAGCGGGCGCCGATGCCCTTGCCGTTCGGGCGGATGACCGTCGTGTTGGCAGTGGGGGTTTCGATCGTCGCTTCCGGCTTGTCGATGGACCAGTTTGCATAGTTCCAGCTTACGCTCTTCACGTCGGCACCGGCGTTCACTTGGAAGCCGACTTCCACGGACTGGCTCTTGTAGGTCTTGTACCACGGAACCTTGACATACAGGATGCCGTCGACTACATTACCGCCGCTGGTGATAGCCACGGAGGTGAGCGCGTCATACTGCGTCATCGCGTCGAGTGCTTTTTGGACGTTTGCAACAGCAGCATCCACATCGGCCTGATCGAGGATGGAAAGGTCGCGGTCGATATTCTTCGCCTCTTCCAGGGCTGCCTTCAGAGCGGCGACGGAGTCGGGCGTGTAGGTGTTGATATCAGGGGAAGCAAGCTTATCAGCAGCGGTTTTAATGATTGCGTCGAGCGCGGTGAAATCAGCGTCCTTGAGGACGAGTTTGATCGCGCTGAGAGAGGCGGCCATCGCATTCACTGCATCCTGCTTTGTAATATCCGGGTTGCTCTTTACGAGCGCTTCAGCCTCTTCCAAGGCGGCCCGGAGGGTTGCAACAGAGGCGTCGGTGTAGTTGGTGATGTGGGCGTCGTTGAGCGCTGTTTTCGCGTTAGCAATTGCGGCGTTCAGAGCATCCATATTGGCGCCCTTGTAGACGAGCGTTACGTTCAGAGCCTTCTCCGCATCGTCCACGATCTCCTGCTGCTTAATGGTCAGGCTGCGGCTCAGGCCTTCTGCATAATCGATAGCGGCTTTGAGCTGTGCCAGGGATTCCTCCGTATACTGCCCGCTGGCCTTTGCATCGTTGTAGGCGATATTTGCCTTGGCGATAGCAATATCAAGCGCCTCATAGTTAGCGCCTTTGAGCGTGAGCGTCATGGCGTTGAGAGCCGCGGCCTTCGCGTTCACAGCGTCTTGCTCAGTGATGTTGGGCATACGCTCGATCATAGCTTCTGCCTCAGCAATCGCCTCGGCAAGAGCGTCACGGGAATCCTTCGTGTAATCTTCAATATCGGCGGCTGCGAGTTTCTCGTTGGCGGCGTCAACAGCCTTCTGAAGGCCGGTGAGGTCAGCCGCGTTGAAATCGCCCTTGGCCTGCTCAACAGCATTTACCAGCGTGTTGGCTGCCGCGGTGATCTCATCCTGATGGAGGATGTCGAGATCCTTTTCCACTGCTTTGGCAGCGTCAAGCGCATCCTTAACAGCCTGAATGGCCTCTTCTGTGTAAAGCTTTTCCGTATCCGGATCTGCGAGGAAGGTTTCCGCATTCTTGATCGCATCGTTGAGCGCGCTGTAATCCGCATCCTTCAGGATGAGCTTTACGCTCTCAAGCGCTACAACCGCATCGTCTACCTTCTGCTGCTGTGTAACATCATACTTAGCGGCTACAACTGCCTGGGCGGCCTTGATGGCATTGCTCAGCGCAGTTTTAGAAGCCTCGGTATACTCGTCGCCTGCGTTATTCAGCGTATCCTGAGCAGCCTTGATGGCGTCGTTGAGCGCGCTGTAGTCGGCGGGCTTTTTCTCAAGCTTAACGGCATTCAGAGCTGCAAGCGCATCGTCAACTTGGGTCTGCTCCTTCACGGAGAGGGTGCGGTCAACCGCCTTTGCCGCGGCAATTGCCGTTTCCACGCGGGAGATGGAGGCGTCTGTGTAGATGCCCGCTTCCTTCGCGGCGGCTACCTCTTCCTCACGGTCAGAGATCGCCTTGTCAAGCGCTGTGTAATCAGCGCCCTTGAGGGCCAGGCCGCGAGTTGCGGCAAGCAGGGCGTCCGTGGCGTCCGTGATGACCTGCTGCTGGTCGACCGTCAGCTTGCGGCTGACTGCCTTTGCGGCGTCGAGGGCGGTACGCAGCGCGTTCACGGAATCATCCGTGAAATCACCGATATCCGTGCGGTCGAGCTGCGCCTGCGCATTGGCAATGGCAGCGTCGAGAGCGGAATAATCGGCGCCCTTGAGGGTCAGGCCTGCGAGCGCGTCGTTGATAGCCTTTGTGGCGGCGTCAATGGTCGCCTGATAGGTGATGTCCTTGCCTGTCTCAATGGAGGCGGAGGCAAGATACGCATCGCTGAGGGCTTTTGCGGATGCGCTGGTATAATTCTGGAAGTCGGAGGCTTCGATCTTCGCTTTTGCAGCGGCAACAGCAGCGTTAAACGCATCGTAGCTTGCCGGGAGCTTCTGAAGGGAGGTGATCTCCTTCAGAAGAGCCGTGGCGCGGGTGGTGACATCTGCCTGCTTTGTGATGTCGAGGCGGTTTTCGCGCAGCATTTCCTGCTTAGCGGCGTCCACCTTGACCTTCAGTGCAGCGAGATCTGCCGGATCATAGTATTCGGCGTTGAGCTTTTCAAACGCGGTAACAGCCGCCTGCATGGTTGCATAGTTTGCAAACTTTACAAGGCCGGAAACTGCGGCGCTGAGCTCATTTGCAGCTTTATCGATTGCATTCTGGTTGCGGATATCCCAGCCTGTGGTGGGGATGTTCTGCGCAGCCTCATACTTCTCGCGAAGGGCGGCCATTGTTGCGATCGTGTAGGTATCGTCTGCCTTCTCATTATTGAGAATAGCCTCGGCCGCATCTTTGGCAGCGTCAAGAGCCGTATAGTTGGCATCCTGATACTCCAAGGAGTCCACCGCGTTTTGAAGGGCGGTGGTATAGCGGTCAATGACGGACTGCGTCTCGATCACATCGCCCGCAACCTTCTGCGCGTTGGCAAGCGCCGCGGTCACGTCGGCCCAAGTAGCCTCCGTGTAATACTCCGCATCGGCTGCGGCCGCGTTGGCGGCGCTGATGGCGGAATTCAAGGCGCGCTTGTCAATGACGGTGACGGTGAGCGGGATGTCATAGGTATACCAGGTTTGGCCAGCGCTAGCAGTGCCGCGCCCATCGTAATAAACGCGCAGCGCAGTATCATACACTTTACCGCCATCGCCAACGAAATCAACAGTGATGGTGGTCCCTGTCCAGTCATTTCCACCGAACAGATTGCCGGGGAGGCCGCCAATATAGCTATCCCACGTGACGGAGAAGGATTTACCAATCGGGGTGGATAGCGTCTGCGGCTGATCAGCGCTGCGGTTGTAAATCCAACCGTAGTTGACGCCGGCATTCTTCTTCGCATCCATCCAGAACTGGAAGCGGAAGGCTTCGTTATCCTTTGTTTGGATGAAGGTCATATTCTGGAAGTTAGCGCGGAAGGATACGTAATGCCCGGCGTCAACGCCGCCTACCAGGTTTCCTTCCGTGCGCTGCACCGGACCTGTTACGTCCGCCGCGAAGGCCGCCGGCATGACGGAGAGCGCCATGATCAGCGCCAGCGCCAACGCAAGCACGCGCTTTGCGGAAAACGCTTTTTTGGTTTTTGCCATAGAGTGAAAACACCTCTTTCTGAATCAAAATCGGTTGGCCGTTTGGGCAATGCCGCGCCGAAGGGCTTTTGTCACTGCGCTCCGGCGCGGTATTCTATTTGGAGGGGTTCACATAAAAAGTGAGCGTCTGCTCCTTATGCCCATTCGAGTGCGCCGATCGCGTCGAAGATCGCCATTGCGGCGGCATCGACTTCATCCTGTCGGTCAGCTGTGGGCTTCGCATTGAGCAGTGCCTGTGCCGCGGCAACAGCGGCGTCAACACCGGAAAAGTCCACATAGTCGGCCGGATAGTAAAGGTCTACCATATCGATTGCCATTTCAAGCAGCGCGGTATCCGCATAGGAAACGTCCGCTTTCTGGAGGCCTGCGATGGCATCCAGCACATCCTGCGCATACGCCTGAACTTGGGCCTGCCAGTCAGCGTCTTCGCGGGTGATGGTGTTCTTCGCTTCCTTTGCAGCATTAACGGCAGCATTGAGGGCTGCGACGGAGGCCTCCGTGTAATTATGGAGATCCTTCGGTACGGCTGCAATGGCGTTATCGATCGCCGTGAAATCGGCCGGCGCCAGAGCCAGCGCCGCAATTGCGGTGGAGAGATTCTGGGCAAGCTCGTTGATCGTGGCCTGGTTGCGGATATCATAGGAGCCGGCAAGGAATTCATCTGCTGCCGCGATTGCCTCTTCCACATCAGAGAAGTCCACATAATCGGCGGCCTGCATCATCTTTGCCTGGTAGAGAACCGTATTGAGCTCGGAAATATCAGCCGGGAGATAGGAAAGCACTGCGATCGCATCATTGAGTGCGGAGGCAGCCGCGTCGACCTTTCTCTGATTGGCCGCGGTAAGCTCATAGTTTGCATTCAGCTCCGCTTTGGCAGCCTCATAAGCGGCGTTTGCCTTAGCGAAACTCGCAGCGTTGTAATGGGCGTCGTCCAAAGCCTCGAAGGCAGCGATTGCAGCCTTCAGGGCGGTAGTATCAACGGATACCTTCACCTGCGCGACGGCAAACATGCCGGTTTGATCCGCGCTGAAGTTGAAGGAGCCATTTTCCAGAACGGCTTCCACCGGCGTCATCGTGCCGTCGGCTGCAACGCTGTAAACAGCGGTGTTCGCAGCAAACTGCGGGATGCTGATCTTAACCGCCTTCGTAGGCGCCACAGGGGAACCATCGGAGGCAAGGCTAATATCATAAAGATGGAAGGCTTTGTAATCCTTGGCTAGGATTGCGTCAAACACATCGCCGCTGACGATCTCCTGCACGGTCATGATCGTATCGAGCGGGAGAACGCCGCTGTCTGCACGCAGCGTAATGCCGGTTGCGCCATCCTCAAAGAGGAAATCGTTTTTCAGCACACTAAGCTGCGCTTCCGCAGCGGTCAGAACGGCGAGGCTTTCTACCAGACGCTTCTGGTCGGAGGTGAGCGCGTTGTAAGCATCCCTTGCGGCGGCGATCTGCGCTTCTTTTTCAAGCGTGACATCGCCGATGGCAGCGATCAGTTCATCCACAGCCTTGGCCGCTTTTTCATCGGCTGCCTGCTTTTGCAGGGCGGCAAGCGTGCTTTCCGCATTGGTCAGAACGGTGAGGTTGGTGACCAGCGCCTGCTGTGCGGCGGTCAACGCATCGTAAGCGGCGCGGGCCTGCTTGATTGCGGCCTCGCTCTCCAGCGTTACGGCGCCAATCGCAGCGATTTGATCCACCACTGCCTGCGCGGCGGCCTGGTTATCGGCCTCCTCTTTCACGAGCGCGTCATAGGCTGCCCGTGCGGCGGTCAGTGTCTCATAGTTGGTGACGAGCGCTTTCTGAGAATCCGTCAGGGCGGCATAGGCTGCCTCGGCGGCTTCGATCAGGCGCTTGCTTTCCAGCGTAACTTTGCCGATGGCGTCAATCTGCGTGATGACGGGGGCTGCCGCCGCCGCGTCCTCCTCCGCCGCCTTCAGCTCCGCGTAGCGCGCTTCAGCGGTGGTCAGCACGTCGTAGTTGCCGACGCTTGCCTGAAGCTCTGCTGCAAGGCTGTCGTATGCCGCGCGGGCAACGTCGATCTTTGCCTTGCTGGCAGCCGTGTAGGCAACTTCGCCGATTGCGGCGATCTTATCCTCAACGGACTGGATCATAGCGGCGTTTTCCTTTGCCACAATCAGGGCAGCCTCTGCATCCACAAGCACCTGATAGTTGGCGACCTGCTTTTGCTGGCGGATGGTTAGCGCGTCATAAGCCGCGCGGGCATCCTGAATGGCTGCTTCGCTTTCGGTTGTGACAGTTCCGATTGCAGCAATTTTTGTCATAACAGCATCCACTGCCGCATCGTAATTTTCAAGCGAATAGATCTTGGCGACGGCTGCATTCAGCTTCGCCACGGTTTCTGCACTGAGGTTTGCCTTGATCTCCGCATAGAACTGATCGTATTCAGACTGGAGCGCATAAACCTGTTGTGCGTGATCGAGCGTGAGGGCGTCCACTGCCGGCAAGGCGTTTACCTTTACAGTGAATGCATCGGCAACCGCTTTGTAGAACTCCGCATTTGCAAGCTCTTGCAGCTTGTCGAGCTGGGTTACGGCTGCGGTAGAATCCGTAGCGGCCACGAGCTCCTTATTCACGGTTGCAAGCTGCTCCGCAGAGAAGCGGCCGGCCGCGTTGAGCACGTCGCGCACTTTCGCCCAATCGGCAGCGCTGAGGGCGGATACGTCCTTATTCGGGACGAGGCTGTTGAGATAATCGCCAAGCTCTGCGAGCGTGACCGTGCGGGCGACATATACGCCCGACTGGCCCTGCGCAAAGATGTTGGCGCCGATCAGATCGCCAACGCCAAACTCAAAGAGCAGGTTGACAACGCCTTCGGCATTGCCCTTCAAATTTTGAGTGAAACGGGCAGGCGTCTGCTTTACGCTGTCGCTTTCAGGCGCACCCAGAATCAGATCATTGACGATGGGGCGTGCGATGGAGCTGAGCTTCTTGCCGTTCGGCAGGGAAACAGCTCCGTCGAGAATATCCCACAGGTTGATCGGAACAGTTGCAACACCGCTTACCACATTCACAGAACCTGCCAGCAGGCTGCGAAGATGCACAAAGATGGTGGCGGTAACTGCCGGGCCGACAACGTTATACTTCTTCTCAAACCGAAGATCCAGAATTTCGTTAAGCAGGTTGACCAGATTGGTGGGATCAAAATGATCCGCAAAGGATTGAATTAACCCTACCAGCATGGCCGGTTCCTGATTACGCAGAGCATCAAAGATGCCCTCTACGGCAGCGGGCGTTTTGCCGTCGCCCTTCTGGATGGTGACGAAAATGTCGGTCAGGAATGCGTAAAAGCTCCGGCCGTTAAAGTCCATTGCCTCAAGCGCACTGCGTACATCCATGATAACACTGTGCAGCTTTGCCGAATTGCCCAGAAGGTCAAACAAAGGGCCGACATACTGCGACGCGAGGTCGTTCTTGACGGTTTGCACAGTGCCGCCAATGAGATTGATGACCCCTGCATAATCCGGAGCCAAAGCAGCAATGTCGATATCCCTGACAATTTGCTGTACATTTGGCTTAATCGCTGGGATCAGATGCGCAATCACCTTTTCAGCGACTTCGATTGCATAGTCGACTTCTTTAGGCATCTGCTTTTGGAATGCCGCATGGGCGGCCTGTTCCACATTGGCAACGCCATCTGCGGAAGCGATCATGCTGGTCGTGAATTCTGCGCGCTGCTCCTTCATGCCGGCGGACGCTTTGCTGAGCGTGGTAAACCGGACGGAGGAGGAAGCGTTGACGAGAGAGCCGGACATCACGTCATACATCTGCGCGCCGTTGTTCGTGGAATAACCGCTGATGCTCAGCTGGCCTGCGTGGCCCGTGAAGAGGAACTTCACGCCCGCATCCGCGAGGGCGGCGGGGTTCACGCCGTTTGAGGGGATGATGTACGTATCGTCCAGCAGGCCGAGGCTTGCGGCGGCCTGGTCGGGGTCATTGGTATAAAGCTTCTTCATACCGCCGAGATCAATTTGCAGACCAGCGATCGTATGGAGCAGATCAATGAACGTCCTATCCACACTGCCGCGGGTAACTGCCGGATGGTGGGATGCGGCGAATACCGTATGGCCATTGGCAATTTCAGCCTTCGCTTTGTCTACCACCCACTGGGTCATCTGGCCTTGACCGTCCGCCGCGACGGAATCGCTCATGACGATCTTGAAGCCATTGCCCAGATCTGCGACATAGGAAGCGGAATTCGGATCCTGCTGGGCTTCACCATAGCCGAAGTCCTTGTAGAGATCCTCAAACACTGCTTTCGATACCGCAGTCGTCGTACCGCCTTCACGGACATCATGCTCGCCGGGGATGACATAAACCGGGATGCCCTCCGTTTCGACTTCTGCGAGCTTACTTGCCACATATTGGTGGGAAGTTTTGCTGCCGTTATTGGTGAGATCACCTGTGACGAGCAGCACATCCGCATCGCTTGCTTTGACCTTGGCGATCGCAGCGTCAAGCAGGGCGGCGCTCTTAGAAAGCATGAGGCCATCTTTATCTGCCGCTCCCGCCTGATAGCGGATGTCCGAGATGGTGGCGACTTTGACTGTGCTGGCACTTTCTGCGCCGACGATGAAGGCGGCCTGGGAACAACCAAGCAGCATCATCACGGCGAGAAAAATACTCAGCAGCCGTTTGCATTTCTTCAAATTTTTACACCTCCAAATAGTAAATTTTTGTTTTAGGCGTTTTCACGCCTTGGACGCGCCTTCTTTAATTTTCACGGTGCGCGCGGGCCGGGAAATGAAGAAATGAGCAAAACGGCGAAATAACCGAAAACTTTTCACATCGAGAACAGCTCTCTATGAAATTAGCGGTGATTTCGTAAACAAATCATAAACTTAAATAGACATAATGTCAATCACTTTGAAAAATAATAGAGCCGTTTTGTGAATCTTGTCTAGTTTGATAAAATGTTTTTTGGACAAAATAACGGCTCATCGAAAGAATGTGGTATATGGATATGCGATTTTCCCAATTTTCATGAAAGGAGATCTATGCGAAATTGCAGTTTTGCGTTTATTTATCAACGTGCTAATGTGGCGTATATCATGCGGCTCATCAAAATAAAAATGCCGTGGCAAGAGAAAAAAGCTTGTGCAAACGATGCTATATATAATAATTGAAAAGGAAATTTGCAGATTGACGAGCTTTTCCCCTTGACAGAAAGGGACACGTTTAGTATAATAAATCCCGCTGTAAAGAAAAGAACTTTACATATATCCTTTTCCACATCGAACCAATTTGTGGTGCGGAGAGGGGGATTTTGCGGGGTGGGGAGGCGAAGTTGTGGCGAAGGATCTTGGAATCACGATTTTGCTTGATTTCTATGGGGATATGCTCACGGAAAAGCAGCGGGATTTTCTTGGCTACTACTATAACGACGACCTTTCCCTATCCGAGATCGCGGAGAATGAAGGAATTACCAGGCAGGGCGTTCGCGATTCGATTAAGCGTGCGGAGGCGCAGCTGTTTGATATGGAGGAGCGGCTGGGGCTTGCGCGCCGTTTTCATGAAATGCGCAGAGGGCTCGATGAAATCATCGACTGCGCGAATACGATCAGCGAGTACAATATGCGATATGGCCTATCCCGGGAAATCAACGATACGACTGTAAAGATCAAAGCAATCGCACAATCGCTGTGCGAAGTGTAAAGGGAGTGATGATTTGGCTTTTGAAGGCCTTTCCGATAAGCTGGAGGCTGCGTTTAAAAAGCTGCGCGGCAAAGGGAAATTGACGGAAACCGACGTGCGCAACGCGATGCGCGAAGTGCGCCTGGCACTGTTGGAAGCGGACGTTAACTATAAGGTCGCCCGTGATTTTACCGCAAAAGTAACAGAGCGGGCAATCGGCGCGCAGGTGATGGAAAGCCTAACGCCCGGCCAGATGGTGGTAAAAATCGTCAACGAGGAGCTCACAGAGCTGATGGGCGGCACACGCAGCCGCCTTGCAAGCGCTCCACATCCGCCGACGGTCGTGATGATGTGCGGCTTGCAGGGCGTTGGCAAAACGACCTATTGCGCAAAGCTTGGCCTGATGCTGAAAAATCAGGGGAATCGCCCTCTTCTCGTGGCGTGCGACATTTACCGCCCGGCGGCGATCAAGCAGCTCCAGGTGGTTGGCGAAAAAGCGGGTGTGCCCGTGTTTGAAAAGGGCACGGCAGACCCTGTGGAAATTGCGCGTGAGGCGATTAAACTTGCCAAGGATCAGGGTTATGACTATGTGCTGCTCGATACAGCGGGCCGCCTGCATATCGACGAGGAGCTGATGGATGAGCTCAAACGCGTCAAGGCAGAGATTAAGCCGCATGAAATTTTGCTGTTGATCGATGCGATGACAGGGCAGGATGCCGTGAATGTAGCAACTGCCTTCAACGAGGCGCTTGGTGTGGATGGGCTTGTGCTGACAAAACTCGACGGCGACACTCGCGGCGGCGCGGCGCTCTCTGCACGCGCGGTCACCGGCAAGCCGATCAAGTTCATCGGCACAGGGGAAAAGCTTGGCGATCTTGATGCGTTCCATCCGGATCGTATGGCCTCCCGTATTCTCGGCATGGGGGATGTATTATCTCTGATCGAGAAGGCAGAGACGTCGCTTGATGAGAAAAAGGCGATGGAGCTTGAGGCCAAGCTTCGGAAGAATAAATTCGACCTCAATGATCTGCTCAATCAGCTGCGTGAGATGAAGAAAATGGGCAATCTCAAAGAGATGCTTGCGATGCTTCCCGGTGTAGGCAAGCAGCTGAATGATGTGGAGATCGACGAGCGGCAATTTGATCGCACGCAGGCCATAATTCTGTCTATGACGCCTGCGGAGCGCGAAAAGCCGGATTTGATCAATCCCTCCCGGAAGCGCCGCATTGCGGCCGGCTGCGGGATGCAGGTGGAAGACGTTAACCGTCTGCTCAAGCAATACCGCGACATGCAGCGGATGTTCAAGCAATTCAGCGGCAAGGGCATGCGCAAAAAGATGCGCCGCATGGGCCAGCTTCCGCCGGGCATGGGTGGCGGAATGTTTTAAAGAATCGCTTTCAGCACGTCAGCCCCTTCGCCCCAAACGGCAGGTGAAAACGTGATGAACCAATAAATTATTTTCATTTTTGGAGGAATGCAGTTATGGCAGTTAAAATCAGGCTGCGCCGTATGGGCGCAAAGAAGGCTCCTTTTTACCGCATTGTGGTCGCGGATTCCCGTTATCCGCGCGATGGCCGTTTCATCGAGGAAATCGGCTATTACAACCCGCTTCAGGATCCGCCCGTGGTGAAGATCGACGCGGAAAAGGCAGCGAAATGGATCGCAAATGGCGCTCAGCCGACGGATACCGTGAAGGCGATTTTTAAGAAGAACGATATCATCAAATAAATTGCCCATTGATTAGGAGGGCTTCATTTTGAAGGAGTTACTGATTACAATCGCACAGGGCCTCGTGGAGGATCCCTCCGCTGTTTCAGTCGATGTGGATGCGCCGGATGAGGAAGGCACGACTGTTTACCACCTTCATGTTGCGCAGCAGGATATGGGCCGCGTAATCGGCAAGCAGGGCCGGATTGCAAAAGCGATCCGCACAGTGATGAAATCCGTTGCCACCCGCGCGAATGAAAAAATCCGTGTGGATATCGATTGAATGGAGCTGCCCGCCGCTTTGACGCGAAAGGCCGTGGAGCGCCTATCAGATGATGGAAGAGCATACTGCGAAATGTGTAAACAGTTCGCGGTGTGCTTTTTTGCTGTAGCAAAACAAAGAAACCCGGTAGCCTTTTTCCTGAGCCTTTAGAGGAGATGCGCCCTTCATTGTGTTTATTGAGGAATAGAATTCTATAGTTTATTTTAGAATATAGTGGTGTACTGTGAAATAGCTTTACAGGCGAAAAAATGATTTTTGAACGGTTGAAATTTATTGAAGCGGTGGGTAGTCCGCCGCCTTGCCCTATCAAAAGAAAGGAGAGAGAAACATGGCGATTCGTTCGCTTCGATATAACGACGATGCAATATTAAGAAAGCGCTGCCGCCTGGTAGACGAGGTCACAGACCGCATCCGTGAACTGCTCAATGATATGGCTGAAACGATGTATGCGGAGAATGGGGCGGGCCTTGCCGCCTGCCAGGTGGGTATTCTTAAACGGCTCGTGACAATCGATATGGGAGATGGGCTGTTAAAGCTCGTCAACCCGGAGATTGTGGAGGTCTACGGCGAGCAGGCGTGTGTAGAGGCCTGCCTGAGCTTCCCCGGTCGCGTGGGGCAAACTGTGCGGCCACAGTGCGTAACGATCCGCGCACGCAATGAAAAGGGCGAAGAGGTGCTTTATACGGGGAAAGGGGACCTTGCAAAATGCTTCTGCCATGAGCTCGATCATCTGGATGGGATTGTTTTGCCGGACCGTGTCACAGCATGGTTATCAGGCGGGAAAGCTTGATTTGATTCGGATTGCTACCGGTGGTTGTCAAATAATATCCGATGATTGGTGGACGGATACGGCATCCTGTGCCATACTAATGAGTGGAAACCAGTCAGAGGGGAGCAGAGTGTATGACTTTTCAAGAGAAACTTTACCAACTGCGGCGGGAGCGCAGTTTGTCGCAGGAGGGGTTAGCCTCTGCACTCGGCGTTTCGCGCCAGGCAGTGCAGAAGTGGGAATCCGGAGCCGCCAGCCCGGATACCAATAACTTGATCGCTTTGAGCGATTTTTTCGGCGTGACGCTTGACAGCCTTTTAAAGAATGATACGGCGGCTTTAGCACCCGCGCTAGGGGATGGAGCGCCGGAAGAGCGTGTTTGGCGGCCGTATCACTATGAATATAAAAGCAGACGCACCCTATTTGGCCTGCCTTTGGTGCATATCCATTTCGGGGGTAGGCGCGTTTGCCGGGCCAAGGGGATTATCGCCATAGGTGACATCGCAACAGGGCTGTTCGCCATTGGCGGTATTGCGGCGGGCCTCATTTCGCTCGGCGGCCTATCAGCCGGGCTGCTCGCATTGGGTGGGCTGGCAATCGGCATGTTTGCCGCCGGCGGCATGGGGCTCGGCTTGCTTGCTGCCGCGGGGGGCCTTGCGGTAGGCGGCTATTTTGCGATGGGCGGCCTGGCGGCCAGCAAATGCTATGCGCTTGGCGGTTTGGCGGCTGCGGGGCGCATCGCGGCGGGCGGGATAGCCTTTGCCCCGGTTGCCATTGGGGAGGAGGCGCGAGGCACGGTTTCACTTTTGACGAACGCCCTTTCAGCGCAGGCGGTGCGCGACGCTATTTTGGCGGCGCAGCCAGCTACGCCGGAGTGGATTGTGACGCTTTTTGTATTGGCGGGCCAGTAAGAAAAGCGATTTTTGCCGTTATGCGGATAGACTTGATCTTTACTATTTTTCTTGTATAAAAATAATCCGTTTTGCCGCTGCGGTATAATAGCTTCAAACAGAGTTTGAAGCATTGGAAAAATGCCTGTCGGCGCGAAACGCCTCCTGCCGCAAAGCGGCAACGCCATTTTTCACAAAGGTTGGCCTTGCGTGTATGGTATAATAATCTCACGAATCTCGAGCTCCGGAGAACATTGAATCATTGATTCGGGCTGACGCCCTGTGCAATGACATCATGGAAAAATGGTTTTCACAGAAGCGGGAAGGCTATTTTTCACAGGGGTTAGCCTATGCGCATGTGGTAAGATAATAACCGTTGAGATAGGAGCAGAAAGGTGATTTGGGCCGATGGATGGTGGAATTCAAGAAGCGGTTGCCGCTTCCTTTCATGATGGAATTTATAAATGCATTTTAAGCAATCCGGTATCCAAAGCAGAAGGATACCGCAAAATTGTGCTGAACCGTTTGCAAGGCTATTTTCAGTTAGAAAAATATACGGAGAAGCAGGTGTTTCATGAAAAGCTGACGCAGGATCAGGCGCAAAGCTTCCTTTGCAACGCATTGCAGGAGCACTTCCGCCAATATAACGGCTGGGATACCTCGCGTGAATACCAAATTCGAATCAGCGCAAAGGGGAGAGTGCTTTGCTCTCGCAAGGCGATCCCCAACCAGGCCCCAAGGGCCGTGCAGTCGCACAACCGGAAAAAGCGCTATCTGCTTGAAGAAGGCATGGTGATTCAGCCCCTCGTTGATCTGGGTATATTCACAAAAGAGGGGAAAGTTATCCACGCAATGTATGATAAATACAAGCAGATTAACCGTTTTCTTGAGATGGTGGACGATGTATCGGACAATCTCCCCCGGCAGCGTCCGCTGCGCGTGATCGATTTCGGCTGCGGGAAATCCTACCTGACCTTTATTCTGTATTATTATTTGACTGTTATAAAAAAGCGCGAGGTGCAGATGGTGGGCCTCGATCTCAAGGCGGATGTGATCGAAAAATGCAATCAGACGGCACGTAAATACGGCTATGACGGCCTGCATTTTGAATTGGGCGATATCAACGGCTATCAGCTTGCGGGAGAGGTCGATCTCGTGATTACACTGCACGCTTGCGATACCGCTACGGATTATGCCCTGTTCAATGCTGTGAGCTGGGGCGCGCGCGTGATTTTATCCGTGCCCTGCTGCCAGCATGAACTGAATGGGCAGATACAGAGCGAACAGTTTTCCATCCTGACGCGATACGGGATCGTCAAGGAACGCGCCGCTGCGCTGATGACGGATGCAATCCGTGCCAACCTGTTGGAGTGCTGCGGCTATAAAACGCAGCTGCTGGAATTTATCGATCTTGCCCATACGCCGAAGAATATTCTGATCCGTGCTGTAAAACGCGCGCCATCGCAGAAGGCCCCGGCGGGCGTGCTCGAGGAGACGGAATCCCTCATGGAGGAATTTTTGCTGCATCCCACCCTCTACCGCTTGCTTAAAGAGGCGGGGAGGATATGATTGCAACCAAGATGAAAAAAGCTTTTCTGCACAGGGATTGACAGCAAAGCCCTTTTGCACTATATTAAAAATAGACGGAGGCATTACCGCATAGACGGTTCGCCCCCTGAAGTTTATCGGTTAAAGATGTAGCTGTCCACTTTTGCGGGGTGGGGCGGCTACTTCTTTTTTATGCTCAGGGCCGTGAAAAACAGACCGATCATGCTGATGATGACAAGTGAGAAGCTGAAGAGATTCTCATATGTAACAAATTGCATGCGCATCACCCCTTTTCAAGGGGGTTAGCAGCGCGCAATACGCCGCCGGAGTAAAGCGCCTACCGTTTGGGTAAGCCCTCCTGAGCTATTGCAGCGTTGTGGTAATTATTTGTAAAATAAACAGTTATAAAAAAGAAACGCTGCTTACATTTTTTGCAAGCAGCGCTTTTTATAGCATTATTTCAACGTTACCATCGTTACGCCGTCTTCCCCTTCGCCATAGGTGCCGAGCCGGTAGCCCTTTACCATGGGATGTGCGCGCAGGTGCTTCTGCACCGCCCCGCGCAGGGCGCCCGTTCCTTTGCCGTGGATGATTGTGCATTCGTTTAATCCGGTCATCACGCAGTCGTCCAGGAACTGATCGAGATCAAGCAACGCTTCCTCCACCGTTTTGCCGCGCAGATCGCAGCTCGTTTTAACGCTCGTTTGGGCGATGCTGTCTGAGCGGCGGACTGTTCGGCTCTTGGATTGATTTTTGCGCTGTTTTGCGTTGAGCAGGCGGAGGCTTTGCAGCTTGACGCGCGTTTTTAGGGGCCCTGCCTGCACCTCCACATTGCCGTTTTTATCCGGCAGAGTGAGCACGGTCGCCTGCTTGTCGAGGTCGGCGATCAATACCGCATCGCCAACTTGCAGAGGGCGGGGAAGCACATAGTCCGCATCGTCGATCACCGGGGCGACGACAGGGTTCGTCACCTCTGCCATAGCGTTCGCATGCTGCTTCATTTGCGACTTGGCGCGCCGGGCAAGGTCAGCAAGGTTTTGATTTTTTTCTTTCTCCTTTTTGAGCTTTTCCAGCTCCATCAGGAAGGCCTGTGATTCCCGCCGCGCCTGCTCCACAATGCGCATGGCCTGCGTGCGTGCTTGCTCCATTTCTCGCTCGCGCAGTTTGTCAACACTTTTGAGCTGCTCCTCCGCCTTTTGCCGGATTGTTTCCGCCTCGGCGCGTTGCGCGCGGGCATCTTCCCGCTCCTGCTCAAGCGCCTGATGGCTTTTTTCCAAGCGTTTTACCACATCCTCAAAGCGGGTGTTTTCTGCGGAGACAAGCTCCCGCGCCCGGTCGACGACCTCGCTTCCCATCCCCAGCCGTTCGGAGATCGCAAAGGCGTTTGATCGCCCGGGCACGCCGATGAGCAGCCGGTAGGTTGGCCGCAGGGTGGCAACGTCAAATTCACAGCAGCCGTTTTCCACACGCGGCGTTTGCAGAGCATAGGCCTTCAACTCCGCATAATGGGTGGTGGCGGCAATTTTTGCGCCCTGTTGATGGAGTTGCTCCAGAATCGCCATGGCGAGCGCAGCGCCTTCGACCGGGTCGGTGCCCGCGCCCAGCTCGTCAATCAGCACAAGGCTGTGTGCATCCGCCTGGTGCAGAATGCTGATGATGTTGGTCATATGCGCGGAGAAAGTGGAGAGGGATTGCTCAATGCTCTGCTCATCCCCAATATCCGCGAGCACATGTGTGAAGATGGAAATACGGCTTTGATCCGCGACCGGGATCATCAGACCGCACATCGCCATCAGCGTGAGCAGGCCCACGGTTTTGATGGATACGGTCTTGCCGCCCGTATTGGGGCCGGTAATCACCAGCGTATCAAAGGTTTCACCCAGGCGGATATCCGTGGGGACGACCTTCTCTTTTACGATCAATGGGTGCCGTGCACGCCGAAGCTCAATAACGCCTTCGTCATTTAAAAGCGGCGGAGCGGCTTTCATTTCATAGGCAAGCTGCGCCTTGGCAAAAATAAGGTTGAGCTCCACCGCGCATTCATAGCTTGCCTTGATGGAATCTGCAAAGGAGCCCGCTTCGGCGGACAGCTCCGTGAGGATGCGGTCAATCTCATCGCGCTCCTTGCTTTGGAGCACTTTGATTTCATTATTGGCCTCCACCACGCCCATCGGCTCAATAAAAACAGTGGCGCCGCTGGAGGAGGTATCGTGCACGAGGCCCGGAACCTCGCCGCGATTTTCATTTTTAACCGGAACGACAAACCGCCCGTTGCGCTGGGTGACAATGGGCTCCTGCAAAAATTTTTGATAGCGTGGGGAGCGGATCATCTGATCGAGCCGGTCTCGCACGCGCGAGCTTGCGGCGCGGATTTTACGCCGGATATCCTGTAGGGTAGGGGAGGCGCCGTCGGCCATCTCATCTTCTGACAGGATCGCGTTTAAAATGCGTTCTTCCAGGAATTTATTTGGCATAAGAGCGTGAAAGAAATTGTCGAGGCAGGTTTCCACCCCTTCGCTGCGGGAGCGCCACTCTGAGAGGGAGCGGATTACGCGCAGCACCTCGGCAATCTCAAGCAGTTCGCGCATGGTGAGCATTCCACCCGCGGCTGCACGCTGCAAAGCATTGTTCACATTGTGCAGCCCGCCGAAGGCTGGGCCGCCGAACCGGGCAAGGAGCATGTGCGCATCCTCGGTTTGTTTCAGCAGGGCCTGAGCCAAGTATAAATCTGTTTGAGGTGTAAGCGAAAGCGCGAGGCTCTTCGCATCCGCACAGGTAGCGTGGGAAGCGAGCATTTCTAATATTTTGTCCAGCTCCAGAGAGCGGTAATGGCGGTTTTCTATTGCTTTCATTATGAACTCTCCTGTTTAATATGTAAAGTTAATTTCCTTCACAGAGTGAAGGAGAAGCGGAATCGTTTGGTTTGATTAGGAGGATACCTGATGATAAAAATCCAACGTCTGAAATCCGCGCTGCGTCTGTGCAAGGAGATAGCGCTCGGAAATATTGGCCAGCGTTCGAATGCTATCGTCTGGTAGTGTAAAGTGAAAAACCTTGTCGAAATCAGAAAACACAATGTGACGCATAGCGGTGACAATGCCGATCGGGAGCGTGTCATGCATCCCTTTTGGACGGCAGTTTGCACAGTAGAGCCTACCATGCACGGCGTCAAAAAACATCGGGTCGGATTCGAATGCACCGCAGGTTTCACACGCGACTAGGTTTGGCATGTAGCCCGCGATGGAAAGCAGGCGCATTTCAAAGATTGCCTTCAGCTGCAATTGCGGGCGTTTGCCGGAAGAAAGCAGGTGCAGCGTGTTTAGAATCAGCCGCAGATAGGGCTCCGCATCGTCCAGCTCCGGGGCCAGCTCCGCCATAAGCTGGGCAAAATAAAGGGCGAGGGAGAGCGCCTCCATGTTTCCACGCAGAGCAAAAAAAACCTCAATTGGCTCAGCCTCATCAATTATGTAGCTATCCCTCCCCTGAAAAATGGAGAAACGGGAGTAGCTCAAAAGCTGGGTAGCCGTCAGGGCGTTGCTCTTAATCCGCCGCGCGCCGCGTGCAAAGGCATGCACGATGCCATAATCGCGGGTAAGCAAAATAACCCTGCGGTCTGCTTCACCGATATTCTGTTCTCGAATGACCAGGCCGTCCGTATTCAGGCGCATGAGGTGATGCCTCCTGCGCGGGCTTATTTTGGCTTTCCGCCTGCATCCGAAAGCGCAGGTAGTCTTCCACCCGGCCGGTTGCAGCAAATTGCGCCCACGCTTGTTGATTAAAATCCATAACCATTCTCTCCCTATCTGTGCGTTTTGTAAGTAATGCGCCCCGTGTTCAGGCGGCATTACTTACTGTCTCACACATGGAGTAGAATATCAGAGGGAATTTTTGATTTCTATTTTTTGCAAATCATCAATGGCAGATACACCCTTTGGAAGCCTCTGCACATGAAGAAGGTATTGGAAGCTATTTTCGGCCTCCTGCTCATCGTAGGGATAATGCAGCTTTTGAGCCACTTCGCGCGCTGTGCGGTCGAATAAGCGGCACATGCTAACCGTTGCAGCCCACATCTCTGCAAGCGCCCCGGAGGCGTAGGTGGATAAAAATGCGTTCCAATCCGCCTGTGTTAGAAAGCGGCGAAGATACTTCCCAGCCTTGCCGATGCTGACGGAAAAATCATGTTCCAATCCAATCTTCCAGGCAAGCATCTGCACCAGCTGCGGGCGTTCCACAGCGTGGAGCATCTCCTGCACGTAGGGGATTTCCTCCCGCCAGAGCCCTTTGGCGACGTTGTTTAGGCACCACCAAAATTCGTTGCAAACGGCGAGAAAGTGCGCGCTGTCGGGCTTTTTTACCCAAAAATCCGCATCCGTCGGCGCCGGCATGGCGGGCAGCAGGCCGTCCTTATCCAGCAGGATTTTGCACAGGCGGTCCGTGCGGATGGCCTGCTGGGCATAGGGAATGCTCTGCACATGCAGGTCAATCCGGTTGCCGTCCGTAAACTGCATCAGCCAGCCGTAGCAGTTTGCCAAATCCGCCTCATAGCCCAGCAGCAGGCCGGTCTGCTCCGGCAGCTGCATATAGAGCCTTTCGCCAAAGCGGTCGATCCATGTTATATCCTTGATAAAGGGAAGCGTTTCCCGCACGACATACACAATATCATAATCCTGAAAAAGATCCTTCGGCGCATTAGGGTTTGTTCGGGAGCCATTCATATAAACGGCCCGGATCCGTTCATCCTTACGGGCTGTATCTAAGATCAGATCGATCATTTCCTTTTCGCTGCGCATAAAAACACAACCTTTCAACTTATCATAGGCCTCAATCCAAGCCGAAGTTGTGGATCAGTCCCTCTCGGTTGCGCCAGTCCTCCTTCACCTTGACCCAGCACTGCAAATGAATGCGGATATTAAAGAACCGCTCCATATCCTCGCGGGCATAGGTGGAAACTTTTTTGAGCATCGCGCCTTTCTTGCCGATCACAATGCCCTTGTGGCTTTCACGCTCGCAGTAAATGGTGGCTTCCACATCCATCAATCCACTGTTTTCCCGCTCGCGCATTTTTTCAACGCTTACCGCGATGCCGTGTGGAATTTCTTGATTAAGCAGGCGCAACAGCTTTTCCCGGATGATCTCCGCTGCAATTACGCGCTCCGGCTGATCGGTCAGCGTATCGTCCGGGAAAAAGTGCATCGAGGGAGTGGAGAGCTTTTTTAGCTCCGCCAGCAAGTCGGTAACCCCGTCTCCCTTGAGGGCGGAGACGGGAACGACCGCCGTGAAATCATAGAGGGCGGAGAACTTGAGGATACGCTCCATTAAAAGCTCCTTGCGCGCGAGGGTGTCGATTTTGTTGATGGCGAGGATCACGGGCAGCTTTTCCGCCTGGAAGCGCTTAATGAGCTCTTGCTCTGCCTGACGCAGTTCTCCCTGCGGCTCCACTACAAACAGGCAGGCGTCTACATCCGCGATGCTGTCGCCCACTGCCTTGATCATTTTTTCGCCCAGCTTGTTGTGCGGGCGGTGGAAACCCGGCGTATCAGTGAATACGAGCTGGGTCTCCTCCTGTGTCAGCACGCCCATAATCCGCGTGCGGGTGGTTTGCGGCTTGTCGGATACAATGGCGATTTTTTGGCCAAGCATCCGGTTTAACAGCGAAGATTTCCCAACGTTTGGGCAGCCGACGATAGAAATAAAAGCTGTGCGCGTTTGTGTCATTTCAAACAACCTTTCCTCATGGATGCAAAGTGAAGTAAACGGTAAAAAGGGAGCATCGCGGTTGGCGCTATTCTTGCCTGCACATACGAAAAACACGCAGAATAGGCTGTAAATATCATAGGAAATTGAATAAACCCTCATAAATTGAGAAAATTTTTATCGACCATGATACTTTAGTATAGCATATTAAAGGACTGTTGCAAAATAAAATATTTTGCAACAGTCCCGCAAAAAATTGTTTGCGAGCCATAAACTTGTGGCTCGCATTTCGCGTTTGTATGACCGCGAAACCACGCTTTTTTCAGTTTCTGCGTAGATTCATGAATCATCATGCAGCGCGTCCCAAAGTCCGTTATGGATTTTGGGACGTTTTGTCCAACCCCAGTAGCTTCAGCGGCCCCATGAATATGTAGGCGAAGCTGAACACAAGGCTAGCGGCGAACAGCGCAAGGGAACCGGGATGAGAGGCATAGTATTGATACAGTGCGCGGAAAGCGGGCGGCTGCCACAATAGGGCGACACCGGCCGCCACAGCCCCAATTGCCGCCACTAGAACAGCGCCGGCCGCCGTATCCTTTGCCGCTTTGGCCAACGGGTGTTTTCCCTTGCTGTGCAAGTCAACGGTGCGTTCCACTGCGGTGTTAATCAGTTCGCCCATGATGACGGCCGCATTTGCCAAAAAGATGATGGCAAACTGCGTGCGGGAGAGCTGAAAAAAATCAAACCCCAGCAGGAAAAAATACATATATGCCATGCAAACGAAGTGAATGCGCATATTGCGCTCGTGATGCAGGCAATAGAAAATGCCGCGGATCGCATAGACAAAGCTCATGCCTAAGGCTTTCATATAAATCCCTTTCAAGCCGCAGCCCTATACAGCGCCTTCTGTTCCACCCCTCCGGCGCTTTTGGCGTGGTTGCGGCCACTGCCTTTATGTTTCGTTACAGAAATTATTCTCCCATGTAATAGCTGCCGTTGCGTTGCAAGCCAAGCTGTGTGAGCACCGTTTCCTCTTTTTCACGCATGCGTACGCTCTCAAGCCCGCCGCCCTCGTGGTCATAGCCGAGCAGGTGGAGCATGGAATGCACGGTTAAAAAGCCAATCTCACGTTGGAGCGAGTGCCCATAGCGCTCTGCCTGCTCCACCGCGTGTGGCATGGAAATGACGATATCGCCGAGCATCTGCGCCCCCGTATCTTTATTGATATCGTACACGCCGTTTTCCCCAAGCGGGAAAGAGAGCACATCCGTGCTGTTGTCAACATTGCGGTATTGCTTGTTCAGCTTGTGGATTTCATCGTCGTCTACAAATTTAACGCTGATCTCCGCCGGGCCTTTAAACTCTTCCATAATTAATACGGCGGTGCAGCAGCGGCGCACCAGCATGCGCACGCCTGTGGGGATTTTTACTTCCTTTTGAGCGTTGGAAATAATCACTTTTACTTTATTTTCTGTCATTTCTGCGTTTGCCCTCCTCGTGTCTTTCGTATGCTTTAATAATGTCCTGCACCAGCCTGTGGCGCACGACGTCTTTTTCCGTAAAGGTGACGCAGGCGATATCGTCGATCCCCTTGAGAATCCGCATGACCTCCACCAGGCCGGAGCGTTTCCCATCCGGCAAATCTACCTGCGTGATATCGCCAGTGACGACAATCTTGGAGTTAAAACCCAACCGCGTTAAAAACATCTTCATCTGCTCGTTGGTGGTGTTTTGCGCTTCATCGAGAATAATGAAGCTGTCGTCCAGCGTGCGGCCGCGCATATAGGCCAGCGGCGCCACCTCAATGTTGCCGCGCTCCTGATATTTCTGAAAATTTTCCGCGCCGAGCATATCAAACAGCGCGTCATATAGCGGGCGCAGGTATGGATCCACCTTGTGCTGAAGATCGCCGGGGAGGAAGCCGAGCTTTTCCCCCGCCTCCACAGCCGGGCGGGTGAGAATAATGCGATTGACCTCCTTGGCGCGGAATGCGGTAACGGCCATGGCCACGGCCAAATAGGTTTTGCCCGTGCCGGCGGGGCCTACGCCTAATACGATCGTATTGTGTTGGATCGCCTCAATATACCGCTTTTGCCCGAGGGTTTTCGGCTTTACGGGTTTGCCGCGCGAGGTGATGCAGATGCAGTCCGCCGTGAGGGCGTGAATTTTATCCTCGCTGCCTTCCTCCACCAGGGAGAGAACATACCGCACGTTTTGCTCGCTGAGCGCTTCGCCGCGGTTAATGAGCGTTAAGAGCCCGCCAATAGCACGCACGGCTTTTGAAACGTTTTCCGCTTCGCCGGTTACCTTCAGGTCGGATCCGCGGCTGATAACGCTAACGCCGTATTCCCGCTCGATCAGCCGGATGTTTTCATCAAAGCTGCCGAAAAGGCTAACCGCCTGCTCGAGCCGGTCTACGCTGATGGTTTGTTCAAACATGAAAGTCAATCACCTGCTTTTAAGAATACCTGATTGGATGTGATCAAAAACGGCCACTCAGATATTTTGTTACATTATAACATAAATTTCCGCAAAAGTCATCTATTATGAATAAAAAACGGTACAAAGTATCTGAATTTTCGCGCTTGATTCTTGTGCACCTATCCAAGATCAGAAGTTGCAGAAAAGTATTGCGGAATGGTTTATTATTTGGTAGTTTTCAGGTATAATATGCAGGGGAATCAGGGGAATTCTGTTTCCTCTGAAGAAATACGAAGGCTGACAGCCAGGATGGATGGGCAAAATGTTTGTAGATGTTGCAAAGATCAGGATAGAAGCGGGTAACGGGGGCAACGGCGCTGTTTCCTTCCGCCGTGAAAAATATGTTGCGGCCGGTGGGCCAGATGGCGGGGATGGCGGCAAAGGCGGTGATATCATTTTTCAAGTGGACGATCATCTCGTTACGCTTTCCGACTTTCGCTACAAAAAAAAGTATAAAGCGCCCAATGGGCAGGATGGCGGCCCACGCCGGCGCAACGGCAGGAAAGGGGAGGACCTTGTCATCCGTGTGCCGCGCGGCACAGTGCTGCGCGAGGCGGAGACGGGCAAGGTGATGGCCGACCTTTCCTCTGAGGAGCCTTTCGTTGCGGCAAAAGGCGGGCGCGGCGGATGGGGTAACCCTCATTTTGCTACGGCAACCCGGCAGGCGCCGCGCTTTGCAAAAAGCGGCACGCCCGGCGAGGAGTGGGAGCTTAGCATGGAGCTTAAGCTGCTTGCAGATGTGGGGCTGATCGGCTTCCCCAATGTGGGAAAATCAACGTTGGTTTCCGTGGTGAGCGAGGCAAAGCCGATTATCGCGGATTATCATTTTACCACGCTTACCCCTGTGTTGGGCGTGGTTCGCATGGGCGAGGGCCAATCCTTTGTGATGGCGGATATTCCTGGCCTGATCGAAGGGGCGAGCGAAGGCGTGGGCCTTGGCCATGAGTTTTTGCGGCATGTGGAACGATGCAGGCTGCTGGTGCACATCGTCGATGTTTCTGGCAGTGAAGGGCGCGACCCCATCGAAGATTTTGAAAAAATTAACCAGGAGCTCGCCGCCTTTAATCCGGAGCTGGCGCAGCGGCCCCAAATAGTGGCGGGCAATAAGTGCGATTTGGCGGAGGATGATCAGCTCGCCCGGTTTGCATCGTATATCCGCGGGAAGGGATATGATTATTACCCGATGTCCGCCGCCATCTCCTATGGAACAAAAGAGCTTATAGACGCTGTGGCAGCGCGCCTGCATACGCTGCCGCCCGTCAAACGCTATGAGCGCGAGGAAATCCCGCTGGAAACGCTGGCGCAGAAAAAAAACAACGGTTTTACCATCACGGAGCATGAGGGCGTGTATTTTGTGGAGGCCCCCTGGCTGATACCGATCCTCAATCAGATTGACCCGGAGGATTATGAATCCCTGCAATATTTTGAGCGCGTACTGCGCTCGAGCGGGATCATTGACGGGCTGGTGGAGCGCGGCGTCCATGAGGGAGACACGGTGAATATTTACGATATTGAGTTCGATTACGTGCCGTAAGGCATCGGGGAAAGGGGCTGTTTGTTTGAATACCTTTTTAGATGGCGAATGCGACCCGCGGCAGATGAGCCCGCTGACCCTTGCATTTTTGGGTGACGCCGTTTATGAGCTCTTCGTCCGGGAAAGCCTAGTGCGGGCGGCAAACCGCCCGGCCAACGCCCTGCATAGCCTGGCAGTTCGGCAGGTGAAAGCTTCGGCACAGGCGCAGGCCGTCGGGAAATTGATGCCCTTGCTGGATGCGGAGGAGCTGGCTGTTTATAAGCGTGGGCGCAACGCGCACCCCGGCCATATCCCCAAAAACGCGTCTCATCAGGATTACCATGCAGCCACAGGCTTTGAAGCGCTGGTGGGCTACCTTTATTTGCAGGGGCGGCTGGAACGGCTGCGGGAACTGTTCCGTTTCTTGCAGGCGGAAGGTATGGAGCCGGCGGCGCAACCGGCTGATTCGGCTGTTTGAATCAAAAACAGAGGAGGCAATACGGTATGGATGATAAAAACGGAAAACAGGAAGAATCTGGGGTGATCAAGGCCCAAAAACCGGGGCCGCGTGAATTCGGCAGGCTTCGCAAGCGCGGCAGCGCGGTGCGCGAAGGTATGATCGACACATTAATGTGGATCTTAGGGTGCCTGCTCTATGCGATTGCCATGAATGTGTTTAACGTTCCTAATCAGATTGCGCCCGGCGGCGTCAGCGGTATTGCAACGCTGCTCAACCACCTATTCCATACGCCAATCGGCGTGATGGTGATGGCGATTAACGTGCCGATTTTCCTGATTGCGTGGAAGTTCCTGGGCTGGCGTTTCCTGCTCAATTCGATGATTGCAACAGTTTTGCTCTCTGTTTCGATTGATGTGACCGCCTTGTTTTTACCGGCGTACCAGGGCGACCGCCTGCTGGCCGCCCTGTTTGGCGGTGTGCTCTCCGGCGCGGGCATGGCGCTCATTTTCATCCGGGGCGCAACCACGGGCGGCGTGGATATCATCAGCCGCCTGCTGCGCAAAAAATGGCCGCATCTCCCGATGGGAAGGCTCATCATGTTCTGCGACCTGGTGGTGGTCGTCATGGCATGGCTGGTTTACGGCAATATGGAAAGCGCGCTTTATGCCATGATCGTCATCTTTGTCAGCGGCCAGGTGATCGATTATATTATGTATGGTACGGGCAACGGCAAGATGCTCTTCGTCGTCACCACCCATGCAAATGAGATTGCGGGCGCGGTCACCCGGGAGATGCATCGTGGCGTGAGCATCCTCCCTGTGCGCGGAGGCTACACGGGAGAAGATAAAAATATGCTGATCTGCGCGGTGCGCAGCAGTGAGGTCGCCCGCCTGAGCAGGATTATCCGGCGGATTGACCAAAACCCCTTTATTGTGGTGGCAGAGGCCGGTGAGATCCTAGGCGAGGGCTTTAAAATGGGAGAAGATCCCGTGTAATAGAATCTGCATTTTGTAAAACGACTGTTTCCCATAGCAGAGCCAAGGGCGCGATGTGCATGCTTTGTTTGCATCGCGCTCCTTTTTTGATTGTAACCAAGCTGTAACCGCGCTGTAATAGGTCTGTTCTTGCCTCGTTCTGTCGAATATGCTATGATGAGGCCGTGCTACAAAATGCATTGGATTGGCTGTGACGGATCGGAAGGGGGCTCTTAGATGATGGAAGGGGAAGGAAGGGGCAAACGGCTGGCGGCGACCGCCTGTGCCTTTACGCTGCTATTTTGCCTGGCGGTGGGCTTGGGTGTGCACGGCGCCTTCCAATACCAGCAGGTCAAGCAGGAACAGCGGCTTTCTGCGGAGTATAGCCTGAAGCAGGCGCAAAAAGCCGCCGCACAGCCACCTAGCCGGCGGGAAACGGAAAAAAGCACCGCCACACCGGAGGCGAAGCCGCCAACGGCAACACAGGAGAGTGAAACAGAGCAAGAAAGCGTGCTGCCTATCTCCACAACATCGGCCGTCACTACGGCGGATGGAGCGCTGTCCGAGCCCGCCGCGCGGCGTGAGCCCTCCCGCATACCGGCCGGCTTGCAAAATGATCATAAGGTTTATCTCACCTTTGACGACGGGCCTTCGCAAAACACCTTAGAGATTTTGCGCATTTTAAAGGAACATAACGCCAAGGCCACTTTCTTTGTGGTCAATTCCAAATATAATGCCTATATGAAGCGGATTGTGGAGAGCGGCAATGCGATTGCACTGCATACCTTTACACACAGTTATAAAACGATTTATCAATCCGAAGCAGCCTATTTTGAAGATCTTCAAAAGATATCGGATGTGGTGAAACGGGAAACGGGTGTCGAGGCAAAGGTGATCCGTTTCCCCGGCGGCTCCAGCAATACCGTCAGCAGGCGCTATCGGAAGGGGATCATGTCCCGCCTGACGAAGCAGGTGGAGGAGAAGGGGTACACCTACTTTGATTGGAACTGCTCATCCGGAGACGCCAACGGCAATGGAATCCCAGCTGCAAAGCTGCTGCGGAATATTCGAGCGGAAACGAAGCATATGAACGGGCATATTGTGGTGCTGATGCATGATTCACAAGCGAAAACAACGACGGTAGAAGCCCTGCCTGACATTTTAACGTATTTTGAGAGCAGGGGATTTACGTTTGAAGTGCTCACACCAGAAACGCCGGTTGTGCACCATGGGGTCAATAATTGAATAAACGCTGGAGGGAGATATCTTTTTAATGGATGAGGATATGCGCCGCCAGAGTCAAAAAAGGGCTGTTGCGAAACAGCCCCAATGCATATATTGATTTTGTAGGCGCAAGCTGATAAAGGGATGTTTTAGATAACCCGGAGCTCCTTCCATTTTCCCCGTGCAAAGCGGATTGTAAACACAATGGAACGAACAAGCCAATCGATATACATGGCAACCCAAACGCCCATCAGGCCCATTTTTGCCGCACCGCCGAGCAGATAGCTGAAGCCGATGCGGAACACCCACATCGAAACCATGGAGACGATCATGGTGAACCGAGCGTCGCCTGCGGCGCGCAGCGCATTCGGTAGGGAGAAGGAGAGCGGCCAGATGAGAATAGAAGCGACCGTAAAGGTGTAGAGCACCGCGCGTGCGTCCGCAGCCGCCGCAGCGCTGAGATGGAAAAGCCCTACCAGCGGACCGGCCACTAAAAAAACGGCAATATTTAAAACGCCCATCAGGCCATAGGTAAGCCACAAAAGCTTGCGGGTGTAATAAACCGCTTGCTCGTAATCCCGCCCGCCGACACACTGGCCGACCACTGTGGTGAGCCCAAGCTGGATTGCCGTGCCGGGCGTATTAATAAAGGATGCGATCGTGTTTGCAATGGCGTTTGCTGCAATGGCAGAGGTGCCGAAGGTGGCCACCAGCCCCTGCACGATCAGTTTGCCGATCTGAAACATTCCATTTTCCACGCCGTTGGGCACGCCGATTTTGAGAATTCGCCGGATCATGTCAAAATGCAACTCCGGCTTCCATACCTTCTCGATATGGATCGGATTATTTTTATGGCAAATGAGCACAAGCATAATCACAGCAGCCATCGCACGAGAGACGAGGGAAGCGGTTGCAGCACCCGCTACGCCCCAATGGAAGCCATAGATCAGCACAGCGTTGCCGCCGATGTTGACGACATTCATTAAGAAGGAAACGAGCGTAGACACCTTGCTGTTGCCCATGGAGCGGAAAAGCGCCGCCCCCGCGTTATAAACTGCCAGGAAGGGGTAGGAAACCGCGGAGAGTTGAAAATAGACGATCGCGTTTTCCATGACCGCGGGATCAATATTCCCGAAGATCAGCCGCAGCAGGGCGCGATGAAAAATCAGCGCCACTGCCATGATGATCGCGGCAAGAGCGGTGGTGGCATAGAGCAGCTGCTTTGCCGCAATGCAGGCATTTTTGCGTTCCTGCCGCCCAAGATATTGCGCTGTGACGATTGCGCCGCCGGACGCAAGCGCAGAGAACACCTGAATAAACAGGATATTGATGGAATCCACCAGGGAGATTCCCGACACAGCGGCTTCCCCCACGCTCGTGACCATGACGGTATCCGCCATGCCGATCGTAACAGCCAACAGCTGCTCGATCACGAGCGGGACCAGCAGCCGTACAAGCGCATGGTTCGAGAAAAACAGTGGATTTTCAAATACGCGCGGCGTGCGCCTGTGTGGCTGTCTTTGACGCATACACAAGTACCCCCTCTTTCGTAGTGGGAACGTAATAGCCCCTCCTCCGGCGGCGATGAGCGCCGCTGGAGGAGGGTTCCTTTGGTTTATGATAGCACCTGAGGCAGACCATTGCAAGGCAATATGCTGGTTTTGGCAATTTCTTCAGTTTTTAAGGGGGGAGCCCTACGATTTTATTCTGATCTGACTGTGAGAAAAACGTGTAGCACGCAAGGCTGTTTTATAGTGAAGAGACGAGCCGCCTAGCCATTTTATGCAAGGTAAAACACCTGCATCTCGCCGCCGCCGAGCTCAAAGGTATACTGGCCGTTTTCCAGAGTAGCCTTTTCACTCTGCCCGTTTTTACCGTTGACCAGAAATAGCTCTTTTTCACTCTCACCGAATGTGAGCGTGATACTCTGCGCGGTTTCCCTGCTTGAGCCGTGCTGCTGCTCCGGATGTAAACCGTTGCCCGATGTCAATGCGTTGCAGACGATGAAATAGTTCCTGCCTTTTATCTCGTCCGCGCCAGGCAACGTGCGGAAATAGCCGATGTAGACATCGCCGGGCAGGGAATCATTTTCCGTGCCAAGGTTGTGAGCCTCTATCGCTTTAATGCCGCAGCCGTTTTCTGAGGAGAACTTGCTGACGGTTGAGGGCTTGAGATTGGGCACGCCCACGAGGCCCAGCTTATGCTTGCCACTGAGCACCTGAACGTTTTCCGTTTGCAGGTTGACAAGGTGCGGCGAGAGCGCTTTAATTTCAGCGGCGATCTGCGCATATTCCTGATAGTGATGGGTTTGGTTCCCATCCCCATCAAACAGGAGAAACTGCTCGCTGTCGATAACCCGGAAGAGGTTCAGCCATTTTCCGCCCATCGTGACCGTAAGGTTTGCAACGAGCTTTTTCTGCGATTCGGTGATCTCATACCAGCCGACATCAGCGGGGTTTTCGCCTGATTTATAGCCGAGCAGGTATTGCCCAAACGGGATCGGTGAGGAACCGCTGCCGTCGTAGCCCTTCATGGCGGGGATGCGGATGCGGTTGATATCGTCGGCGATCACGGCCGCCACCCGATAATCTTTATTATTTCCGAGCTCGTCAAAATAATAGGAATCATAAGTCAGCATATCGGGCTTTGCAATGCGCATGTATTCTTCATATTCCTTTTTGCTCCATTGGCTTGCCCATTGATTGGAGTGGAGCAGCACATTGTTGTTGCGGCTCCTGAAATCGTCAAACCATTGGCCGAGCATTTCGGCCTGATGAGTGGAATATGATTGCTCATCGCCAAAGCAGACGCTGATCAGGTTATCTACATATTGCAGCTGCTCGTCACTCATCCATTCCCGGCCGCTTGGCGCAATATCCAGGGCATTGACGTTGTTTGGGGCTTTCGCCATGCTCCAAATAAGTGAACTGTCTTTTTGATGGAGCGGCGCATTAAAAAGATTGCCATGATAATAAGTTGGGCCAAAGCCGAACTGCTCCAGATTTTCAAAAGAGATCTGTTTTTCATCAGATTCTTCGGCCGGGAACCATGCTTGCAGGGCGAAGCCTTTTTCCTGTAGGATTCGGTTGCCGTTGGAGACGGCGATCTCATCCGCGAGGATATCATCCGGCTTGTGGGTAAAGTAGAACGCAATATCGGCCGCTATGCTGACCACCATAAAGATAATCGCAATGACTAGCGAGAAAATTCGGATGTTTTTCATGTTCTCTTCCTCTCCTTATAATACATCGGACTGTAAAGTAAAATGAAAGTTGAGGACCCGATAGCCCTTCTGGTACAATGGTTTCACCACAAAACACATGTACTCCCGAAAGGAGACGAGTCCTCATGGCAAAAGTATACCAGGTAAGCTGCCCGAAGTGCAACAACAAAACGGACTTTTATCGTTACGGAAAAGACGTTCATGGACATCAGAAATACCAGTGTAAGAAATGTTGGCATCAGTTTGCATCAGATACCCCGGTCGGCAGTCCCGGCAGGCCGCGTGAACGTCCATCCCCGGCTTCCTCGGTGTGTGAGAAAGCGATGTTTCTTCATCACAACAAGAAATGCAATCACTCCATTTTTGTACCCAAACCAACCATGGTCACTGCCCCATCCATGTCCAAACTGTTTGGAAAGACGGATTTCAAGCGGATGCGGTATCCTTTCTATGTAATCCTCATGGCTTTGACCATGTTCTATCAGGGCAAGAACTCCTTCCGTAACATTGCCCTGATCTTGCGCACTGCGATGAATGTCCAGGTATCTCACACAATCATCAGCAACTGGTGTACTCGCTTCGATCCCATGTTCCTCTTCTTTTACAACTTCGTCCGCCCTCATTCCGCCTTAAACAACCTTACCCCGGCCCAGTGCGCCGGACTTCAACTGTCTAAAAAGCGTAAGCGTGAGCTTCTGCTCGTTGCATAGCGATATTCGCTGATTTCGGGTCTTATTTTTTTCATCTTTAGTTCACAGTACCTTTTTATTACCTTATTTACAAAAATAAGGCTTGATTCACTTTTTAATTGTGAATAATTTCAATATAATACATTGACCGCGTTTTGAAAATATTTCGTGGGAGATTTCGCAGGATATCGAAGCTTTTTGATTGCTTTTCTAAAAAATTTATCTTACATAAAAATACCGGGACGATAGGATGCTCTGTGTGAAAGCAGATGGGAGTTTTGTTCTGCTTTACGCATCATATGTCGCAGGGAAGCTGTGCCTATAGAGATATAGCAAGGCGCAGTTGCGGGCATAAAACTAACGACCTTTGTATGCTTACGATTGGATTATATGGTGATTTATACAATATTAGAAATCCTTGTATTATGGACTGGAATTGATTTTTGCTCAGTGCTGGAAGGGGCATACCTCTTCCCCAACTCAAATATCTTGGTAAGCGCTGATTAAATAGGGTGCGCGAATTGCCGGCAAGGCGTGTGCTTTGATTAAATCAGTGCTTACCTTGGGTTAAAAATCAAGAAAAAGCTGTTAATTTGCGGTGAAAACAGGTATACTAATGCTTAACATCAGATTTCAGATGCCAGATCTCAGGCCTAGAAAGCGGGTTTTGCGTTGTGAAAATAAGGCATATTTATCCACAGCGGCGTTGGACGGAAAGCTGGAATGGGCTTGACTTGCGGGTTGCGCGTTGTGTGCAGGCAGGCTCTGTTGAGAGGCCGGCCGAGCGTTTGATGCGCTTATGTGGGTGTGAGGAGGATGTTTATGGAGCGCTTAAGCCGTGCTGAAAGTACTGTGATCGCAGCGGGGCTTTTGCTGGCGGCCGCACTGATCCTATACCATGCGTTTGACGCGCAGCCACTTGATCCCGTGATCGAACCCTTTTCCGCATCCAGCACATTTGCCGCGGCGGAGCAGGCCTCTGCTGCGCCCGCTACGGAACAAAAGCCGCCCGCTTCCACGATAGAAGCTGCTCAACAGCCGGAGACGCGGTCAGGACCATCCAAGGCGGCAGTCACCGGGCAACAGCGGTCCGGTCCAATCAACTTGAATACCGCCACACGGGAAGAGCTGATGACCCTCAGCGGGATTGGCGAGGTCAAGGCCGACGCCATCATCGCTTACCGGACGGAAAACGGCGCATTCCAATCGGTGGAGCAGCTTCTGGAAGTATCCGGTATTGGCGAGAAAACGCTGGAAAAGCTGCGTGCGCAGGTTTGCGTGTGAATTTTTGGCGAATGCTGCAACTTTCCGTCATCCCGATTCATCTAAAAAAATAGCATCTTTTGTTCTTGCCGGGGTGTTGCACCCGGCACACCTGACATCAAAAATGGGGGATTGTATTGGTTTTTTCCAGCCTGAATTTTATGTATCTGTTCCTGCCGATCTGTCTGCTGCTGTATTTTATTTTGCATGGCATAAAGGCTCGTAACTATTTGCTGCTGGTGATGTCCCTGCTCTTTTATGCATGGGGGGAGCCGAAGTGGATCATCCTGATGATCGTGACGACACTCATCGACTATGGCGCCGGCTTGCTGGTGGATCAATACCGAGGGCAGAAGCTCGCAAAATGGGCGCTGGCCGGTTCGGTTGTGATTACGCTTTCGTTTTTAGCAGTGTTCAAATATTTAGGCTTTTTTAATCAAAATCTCAATCAGATTTTTGGCGCGGAGCTGCCTACCCAAATTTTTAACCTGCCGATCGGTATTTCGTTTTATACCTTCCAGGCGATCACTTATGTGGTGGATGTTTATCGCGGCAAGGCACAGGTGCAGCGCTCTTATGCAAACCTGTTGCTCTATGTTGCGCTCTTTCCCCAGCTAATTGCCGGGCCGATCGTGCGCTATACGGATATTGCCGCACAGCTGGAGAACCGCGAAATGACCTTGCCGGGCTTTTCCAAAGGCATTACACGCTTTGTGACGGGGCTCGGCAAGAAGGTGCTGCTCGCCAATATTGCGGGTCAGGTTGCAACGAGCCTGATCGGCGGGGATTTGTCGAAAGCCTCTGTGCTCGGCGCATGGCTGGGTATCTTCGCTTATACGTTTCAGATCTATTTTGATTTTTCCGGATACTCCGATATGGCGATTGGGCTTGGTCACATGTTTGGCTTCACTTATGTTGAGAATTTTAATTATCCTTATATTTCTAAATCTATCACGGAATTTTGGCGCCGCTGGCATATCAGCCTGAGCACTTTCTTCCGGGATTATGTCTATATTCCGCTGGGCGGCAACCGCAGGCACCAGCTACGCAATATGTTTATCGTATGGGCGCTGACAGGGTTGTGGCACGGCGCAAGCTGGAATTTCGTCCTCTGGGGGCTGTATTACTTTGTTTTCCTGGCAATTGAAAAGCTGTTCCTCGGCAAGTTCCTGGAAAAACTGCCTGCTGTGGTGGGGCATGCTTACGCGCTGTTTATTATCGTTGTCGGCTGGGTGTTTTTCTATTTTGACGACGTATCCCGCCTCGGGCAGATGCTGAAGCTCATGTTCGGCTTTAGCGGGCAGGCGGGCGTGTTGCCAACGGATACGGTTTTGTTGAAAAACCATCTTGTGTTTTTCCTTGTGGCGATCATCGCCTGCATCCCAGTTTCCAAGCTTGTTAAGGCGCTGCTGATCCGCTTTTCCCGCAAGGGATCCGTGCAGGAATCGCTTGCAGGAGCGGCCGGGATCCTTTATGATGTAGCGCTGCTGTTTTTCTCCACTGCCGCGCTGGTGGGGGCAAGCTACAATCCGTTCCTCTATTTCCGATTTTAAGCAAGGGAGGCAGGTTGCATGAAATATAGGAAGAAAAAACCAAACGGCCCGACCGTCTATCATGTGGGGGCGCACAGAGATATCGCTTCCGATCAAAGGCGGCGTAGAGCGCATAGCATTCAGCGTATTCTTTGCCTTGTGGCGGTGGCGCTGTTTGTCCTTCCACTGTTTGTGCTGGGCGTTACAAGCCTGGTGGATCAGGATAAAACCGTATCTGAAAAGGAAAACCGTAACCTGAAAACACGGCCGGCTTTCACACTTCAAGCGTTATTCGACGGCTCTTTCACCAAAGATTTTGAGGAGTATTATGCGGACACGTTCCCGCTGCGGGATTTTTTTCTCTCTGTCAACCAAAAGCTCAACGGCATTTTTACGCAGGCTGCGGGCAAGAGCGATCTGGTGCTGATTGAAAAGGAGGGAAAGGAGGATTTCGGTGGCGAGGCGCTGGTGGAAGATTCTACAAAAGGCGCGGCACAGGAGCAGGAAACGAAAGCCCCCTATCAGCCCAAGGTGAACGACGACGAAGTGTATGAAAACGGCTATATCCTCATCGATAAGGATCGCAAGGCTGCACTGGAAATCTATGGGATTGACAAGACAAAAATTCGCAAATATACGGACATTGTCAACCGATTAGCGCAGAAGCTTTCTGGCCAGAAGATTTATGCGTTGCTTGCGCCGACTGCTACAGAATTCTACAGCCCCGATGATTATCACACTGGAAACCGCTCTCAAAAAGCAGGTATTGCCTATGCATATGAGCAGTTCAAGCAGGCGAACCTGAAAGGGGTAGATGCAGTTTCTTCTATCGGGATGCATTTGGATGAATACGTTTATTTCCGCACCGATCACCACTGGACGGCAAGGGGCGCATATTACGCCTATTCCGCTTTCTGCCAAGCGGCCGGCTTGGAGCCGGTGCCTCTAAATGCATTGGAGAGCGGCAAAATTGAAAATTTTGTTGGCAGCATGTATCGTTATACCAATGCGGATGTTTTGAAGAATAACCCGGATTATCTCGAATACTTTCTGCCGCGGCGTGAGGCGGACGGTGAATATTATGATGACGCAACAATGAAGAATGGGCGCCATCTGACGATCGTTTCTACAAAAATTGGGGCGGATAATAAATATCTCGCCTTTATCCAGGGAGATACGCCGCTCTCCAAGATTGTGACGGATCAAAAAAATGGCAAAAAGATTCTGGTCATCAAGGATTCCTACGGCAATGCGCTCGTGCCCTTCCTGGTGGATAATTATGAGGAAATCTATGTTCTTGACCCGCGCAATATCGAAACGGATTTATCATCGTTTGTCAAAACGCATGGCATTCAGGATGTATTGCTCGTCAATTATTCCCTGATCGGCGGAAACACCTCCTATCTCAAAGCGTTGGATAAAATGATCGGATAGGCTCTTTTCAATATTGTGCGAAGATTGTGAGAAGTGTGAATACAATGTGAAAAAGCTGTATTTCTTTGGAATACGCTTGAAAAATTCGTTTAAATAGGATAGAATACCTTTGTTATGTTGGAATCATGGTTTCAGTGGCGCCTTGGGGTAAGCATTTAAAAAGCGCCGCTTACCGGATAGTACACGAGAAAAGGATGAACACAATGGCAAACAAAAATGAAAAATCGCAGGCCGAGCTATATCGCGAGGAGCGAAAGGCGCGGCAGGCGAAGATCGCCAAGAAGCGCGAAAAGAAGTCGCCCAAGCGCATCGCCATGGAGCAGAAGCTCGTCAAGGCGATTCCGATTGTGATCGCGGCGGTTGCCGTGGTATTTGCAATCGGTTGGTTCCTCAATTTTATGGGCGTTCCACAGCGGATGACGACTGTGATGACGGTTGGAGACACAAAAATCAACCAGGCGCAGTATACATACTACTACCAACAGATCTACTCCAACTATGCCAGCCAGGCGCAGCAATATGCGCAGTATGGTATCAGCGGCATTCCGGGCATGATGGATTACAGCACCGTTCCCAGCGAGCAGAAGTATAACGGTGAGGATGCCGAGGGCAAGGGCGACGACTATATGTGGTCGGATTACCTCAGGGATAAAACCAATGAGTTTTTGCAGCAGTATATCACGCTTGGCAAAGAGGCAAAAGCAGCGAATATTACGCTGAGCGAGGATGAGCAGAAGGAAATTGACGAGACTATCAAGAGCATCCGCGAGCAGGCAGCCAGCAGCGATTATTCGCTCAATGCTTACCTGCGCCTGTATTATGGCCGCGGTGTGAATGAAAAGATTCTGCGCGAGGCGATGGAGCTCGAAACGCTCTCCAGCAAGCTCATTGAGCAGAAAAGCGACGAGCTGGCCCGCAACTATACAGACGAGCAGTTGGAAGCAAAGTATCAAAAAGATCAGAATACCTACAACGTTTTGACTGCGCGCATGTTCCAATTTACCACGGAAACGCCGGATTACCCGAAGGATGCGACGGATGCGCAGAAAAAAGAGCTCGATGAAAAGGCTAAGAAGGAAACGAAGGCCAAGGCCGACGCGATGCTGGGTAAAGTGACGGGTGAGGAATCCTTTAAGGAGCAGGCACTGGCCAATGCCTCCAAGGATCAGAAGGATGATTATAAAAAGGACGAGGCCACGCTGATGAAGAATACAGCGGTGACCCAATTCTCCCAGATTAGCGATGACGCCGTCAAGTGGGCTGCCTCCGCAAAGAAGGGCGACAAGAAGGTTTTCGAAACAGACGCCGGATGCTATGTGGTCTATATCGTAGAGGCGGCGCACCGTGATGCTTCTGAAACCGTGGATGTCCGCCACATTCTCTTTAAGGTGGATTCGGAGGCCGAGGATCAGGCAAAGGCGAAGGCTGATGCAAAGAAAAAGGCTGAGGATGCCCTTGCAGAGTGGCAGAAGGGCGACAAGACGGAGGAGAGCTTTGCAGCGCTCGCCACAGAGAAAACAGAGGATACCGGCTCCCAGAGCACGGGCGGTTTGTATGAGCGCGTTTATAAGGGCCAAATGGTGAAGGCGTTTGAAAATTGGTGCTTTGACGCGGCCCGTAAAGCGGGCGATACCGGCATTGTGGAATCCGACTACGGCTACCATGTGATGTATTTCATCCAAAAGAACGACGAGCCGCTGTGGAAGCTCAAGATTCGTGACGCGCTCAGTTCTGAAGATGCGAAAACCTATACGGATGAGTTGCTTAAAAAGGATGAAAACAAAATCGAGCTCAAGGGCAACAAGGTTCAGAAGGTCATTGATGACCTCATGGCGAAGATGAAGAAGAATCAGGCGCTCAACAGCGCGTCGGCTTAAGCATTTATTACATTCCAATTTTGAAATACCCCAGGAGTTTTCTCCTGGGGTATTTTTATGCTCAAAAGTTAAATGCTGATTTATGGATTTAATGCCAACTAAATAAAACATATTATATAAATTATGGTTGACATTAGTTAAAATATATATTAATATATAATAAACAGATGCAAATAGTTTAGATGTATTATGTGTTTAAATGGGCGTATTTGTAAAATAAGGCCGGATATCTAGTGTGCGAGATGCTCGGTTTTTATTGAACATAAAGTGATAAGGAGGCTTTCACAATGAAGAAGTTCAAAAAGCTTGTAGCCACTGCGCTTGTTGCGGTTATGGTTCTGACGACTATGGCGCTTTCGGCATCTGCCGGCATCGTGTTCTGGCATGGCAACGAGAGCAAACGCTGCTATGCAAGCACAACACAGGACACGACAACCAAACTGATTGGTGCGCAGATCACCTGGCAGGTAAAAAGCGGAAACATTCAGTATGGGGACAGGATCGAAAATCGAGGAGCTGAGGCCAAAAGCAGATCGAGTTACCTGATTTTCAAATCTGGTCAGTCATTTGGGTATTACTGGATTGACGGGACGAAGTACAATTGCACCGCATGGATGCCCTTTGATTTTTAAATTAAGCTAGGTTGTGCCACGGCAGTTCATTTCGCACACGTTCAATGCAACTGCCGTGGCATTTTTGGCGTAGCATGATCAGAATTGATTCATTGAATTTCCTATCGATGATGCAATGGAGGTTGGCATATGGAAACCGCAATTCAGACAAAGGATCTTACAAAGGAATACCGACAGGGCAAAAATATTGTGATGGGCGTTGATCATGTTAATATCAGCGTTGCGTCCGGGGAGTTCACTTCGATCGTGGGGAGAAGCGGATCCGGCAAGTCAACGCTGCTTCACTTGCTAGGCGGTATTGACCAGCCTACAGCGGGGAGCGTCCTAATCAATGGAATCAATATCAATCAGTTGCAGGATGCTGCGCTCACAAAATTCAGAAGCAAACACATCGGTTTTATTTTTCAAAGCTATAATCTGATCAATGAATTGACTGTTTTGGAAAATATTCGTTTGCCGTTGGATTTGGGCAAGATGGCATATGATAAGGATTACGAGGCTGAAATTATCACATTACTTGAGCTTGAAGAGCGGCTGAAGTTTTACCCCTATCAGTTGTCTGGAGGGCAACAGCAGCGTGTTGCAATTGCGAGAGCACTGATTACAAAGCCTGCGATCATTTTGGCTGACGAGCCGACTGGGAACTTGGATAAGCAGTCCGGCGATTCCATTTTTGAATTTATGATTAAAACAAATAAAAACTTGCATCAAACTTATGTGATGGTAACGCATAATCTGGAACTCGCCAATCGTACAAAACGGATTCTAACCATTGACGATGGGAAAATTGTTGACGACAAAGGTCTGCTTTAAGGTGTTTTTTCCAATCTGCTGAAAGATTCATCACGATGATGTAGAAGGAGATTCTATGAAACAGATATTACGTCTTTCATTCAAAGACACCTTTCGCTCGAGGAATTCGGCGCTTCTAGCTTTTGGAATCCTGTTTTCCTTTTTGGTGCCGATTGTGATTTTTACCGTTTCCAATTCTTTTATGAATGGTGCGCTTGAAAAATCTTTTCAAGTATATGGATATTTTGATGATATCCTTTACCATGCAGAGAAGCAGGCCGGCGGCTTGCAAAATACGCGGAATGATATAAAGGAAGCCATTCCCACAGAGGGCATCGAACAGGTAGGAACCGTATCCGTATTTCGCCAGGATGAGGCTGGTAAAGCAGAATTGACGATCGGCTATATGGATGAGGCGGCGATTGATTTGAGTAGCATGAAGCTGCTGGAGGGCAGGCTGCCACAGCATAGGGGGGAGCTGGCGCTCTGTAATTCCCTTATCTATCAGTTCCCTGAATTAAACAAATTAGGAGAAACTATTACGGTTGGGGATCAAAGCTATACGCTGGTCGGCCTGATCAGCGACTATTCCGCCAGATGGGAAAAGCCGAAAAATGGAGAAGCTCTTTTACCCAATGCGCTAATCAGCCTAGAAGAAGCGCAAGAAAATCCGGCTGTTTACCAGCGCCATTTGCTCCTGGATACATCAACCGCTTTCGGACAGGCCGATTATCATAACATACCCAATCTTGTCGCCAATGCGAACCGTGCTGTAAATGATCGAAGCGAAAAATATACAGTTCCTACAGCAGTGGTGATTTTAACGTCAATATGCTCCTTTTTTCTGAATATCTATATCTTTACCTATTTTATTGATAGCCAGCAGCGTAAGCTTGCAATTTTTAGATGCCTGAATATGACAAAGGCGGACAGTGTTGCTTTTATTCTGTTTAAAATTGTGATTTTGCTGGTTTTAGCCATACCTTTGGGGCTGATGCTTGGGTATGGTATATCCTGGATTGCCGTATTTTTATTTAACCGTTTTATCGGGCTCGATCATAGTATCGCTCTATCTGGGAAGGCAGTTGGAATCAGCATTTTCATCTGTGTGGTAACAGTGTTTTTGGGTAGCTTATGGAGCATCAGAAAGATAAACCGCCTTTCTCCAATCAGCCTTTTTTCTCCTGCTGATACAGAACAATTACATGGAGAAAAATCTTCGGGAAAAAAGTATCGAAAAACAGGCCTGTCGCATCTAGCGTTTCTGGATTTGAAATCGCATTTGAAAAAATCGATTATTGTGGCTTTGCTGATTGCATGCTGCCTGTCTCTGTTCAATTTTTATTCTGTTTATATTAAAATATTTTCTTCGCAGATGCAGGAAGGGCGCGGCGAGATGTCCCATGATTTCGATTATGAGTTCCTTACCAATCAGTCTATTACAGACACTTCGTATGTGGATGATCAGGGAGATTTGAACCGTGTGGTAATAGTCCCCGATGATCAGGCAAAAATTTATGTACCTGATTATAAAAAGATTATTTCGAATGATATAACGGATCAATTAAAAAGAAATCCCCAAATCCGCATGGTCAACGAGTATTTAGATTCAAACGAACTTTATTTGCTGGATGCGCCCAGCGCAGAAGAAGATCCATATAACAGCTGTTATATGAACGATGCCGAGATGAATGCCTCTTTAAAAGATCTTTTTAATATTACGTTGCCGACACGATCCGTTCAATATCTAGGGTATTCAGAGGAAGAATTAAAATCAATGGAACAATATGTGATGAGCGGATCAATCAATGTTGAGAAGATTCGGAGTGGTGAGGAAGTTATTCTGATGGTTCCCACCTATGAGTTTGTTCAAATGGATGGATATTCTCAGCAGAATTTTTTAACACCAGAAGAGTATACCGGCGTTGAGGGCCAGTTTAAGGAATCCCATTACGCGGTAGGCGATGTGCTGCATCTCATACAATTAGTCCCTAAAAATACAGGTATGAATGGCTATATCACTGAAGAGCAGGCTCGCTCCAACCTGGTGCGAAAGGATGCTTCTGTAAAAATTGGCGCAATTATTTATCAGCGTATTGCTTGGTTTGATACGCTCAGCGTCCCACCAATGGCATATACGCTCATCGGGGCGAATGAATCCTTCCAATCATTAAATATCGCACCAACCCATTCACGCATCAGAATTTCCTTAAAACAGGGGGTCTCCTATCAGGACTTCGAGCCGGAAATACAATATTATGCAGGCCTTCTCAAAGGGTTTGATTTTCGTAATAATGCGGCAGAGCAGGAGGAATTCCGAGAGCTTCAGATCATTTTGAAGGTATTATATCAAACGCTGGTCGGCATGATGGCGCTTGTGATTATTATCATTTTGATTATCGAGGAAAGGATAGAATTATTTAGCAAAAGGAAATATTACGCACTGCTTCGCCTAAACGGCTTAAGCCTGCCGCGGCTGAAAGGGCTAATTGCATTGAAATCTGTTTATTTTGCCCTGTGTGGCATCTTGCTTTCGGTTCCTGCCGTATACGCTACCATCCAGATCGTATTCGGCAAAATGGATGATATCGCAACTTTTATTAATCCATTGGAAATTTTATGTTCATTCTTGCTTGTTTTTGTCGTTACTCTCTGCACATCGGTTACTTCTATCCGCTATTTAAAAAAGCATGGAATTACACAGCTGATGTTTGATTAAATTAGCCCAATGCAACGGGAGGTGATCAGATCACAAAAAACGAATGCTGAAAAAGAGATTCATCCGGTTCAAAACAAAGAAAGGAGAAAAGTCGTAATGAAAAAGCATCCGATTGGCATCAAAAAGTTTCTTGCCGCGCTTATCGCTATTCTCATGCTGCTCTCTCTATCGGTTTCAGGGTTTGCAGCGGGCGGCGCAAATGGTTCAGTGGTTACAACGGCAGACATTGAGACATGCATTGAAAAGCATTACGGATTTCTGATGCGCCACTTCCTAGAGCATTCTGAGATATATGGGGTGGAGCTTGCCGATCCCTCCGAACTATCGTTGTTATCTCCGGTGGCTTTCAGGAATGCTGAAGGGGGTGGGAGCAATGCGCAAGTGGTTTACCTCCCTGTTGTGGATGGAACCAATCAGGTAGCAGCGATTTTCACTGTTATGAAGGAAAATGGGCGGATTTCTGCCACCTTGGGAACAGATTTTGCACCGCTTTTGAATCAAGCAATTGACCAAAATGAATTGGAGGTATTGCTGCTACAGGACGGAAATACTCTGCTGGCTGTTTCCGCCGAGGGCGATGTTTTTACCTTGCATGGCCGAAATACAGGGCCAAACAGCGCTTACCGCTCTCCGATAGAATCATCTATGTTATCGTTTGATCTCGATTCTGACGAGGCGGTTCTGCGGCTGGGCGAAATCAATGAACCCTTTACGGCCTTAGCGGATAACGCCCTGCGAGAACAGGAGGAGCAGGATCGTGAATCCAATACGCTTCGATCTAGCCCGGCGATAACAGGAGAAAACTATCTTTCCAATTATCGGCCTTATGATATTGTGGATCAAAACGTGGATGGCCGGCAGCACGGATTGTGCTGGGCAGCGGTGGTTGCCTCCATGTGCAGATATGAAAAACCGGATACTTGGGGCACTCTTACGGCACAAAACGTAGCGGATTATATGGGGATCGGTTACGATGACGGCGGTACGAATAACGAGGCAAAGTCGGCTTTAGAGCATTATCTGGGCTCGCCCTATGTGCCGACTATCAAAAATGTTCTTTCTCAAGCCGATATCATAACGGTTATCAATAATATTGATCCTGCGTACCTGCAATGCAGAAGGCCAAATGGATTTCTGCGTTATGAATACCATGCGGTAGCTCTCACCGGCTATCTGTTTTCGGATACACAGACTGCCGTCCAAATTATGGATCCGGCTTATGAATGCTTTAAGCTCGCATCGTATAATGGGAGCAATTGGACATTCCCGTTTGGCACATATACATATACTTGGATAAAGACAATACGGCTTTTATACAACGTTTAATTTTAAGGAAAAAGGGCCCGTTGCAAAATGTTTATCATTCTGCAACGGGCCCTTTTAGAATTATTTTTCATTTTTAGAAAATATATGGGCTTATCATTCGACCTTGGTGCATGCGCGTTTGTTATTTTGCCTGGAACAGCAACAGCATGAAGCCCGCCGCAACTGCGGAACCGATCACACCCGCCACATTCGGGCCCATTGCGTGCATGAGCAGGAAGTTGGTGGGGTTGGCTTTGCGGCCTTCCTTTTGGGCGACACGCGCCGCCATTGGAACAGCGGAAACACCAGCCGCGCCGATCAGGGGGTTTACCTTGCCTTTTGTAATGTAGAACATCAGCTTGCCCAGAAGCACGCCGCCTGCTGTAGAGAACGCAAAGGCGACAAGGCCGAGGCCTACAATGGCAAGCGTCTGCACCTTTAGGAAGGTTGCGCCGTTGGCTGTTGCGCCAACGGAAACGCCGAGCATGATCGTAACGATATTGCAAAGCGCGTTCTGCGCCGTATCGTTGAGGCGGTCGGTCACGCCGCTTTCGCGGAAGAGGTTGCCGAGCATCAACATGCCGATCAGCGGGGCAACATCCGGAATCAGTAGTACACAGATTACAGTTACGATAATCGGAAAGATGATCTTCTCCGTTTTGCTGACCTTGCGCAGTTGCTCCATTTTGACCTCACGCTCTTTTTTGGTGGTCAGCAAACGCATGATCGGGGGCTGAATTAGCGGGATGAGCGCCATGTAGGAATAGGCGGCAACCGCAATTGGGCCAAGCAGTTCAGAGGCGATCCGGGTGGCGAGGAAAATGGCCGTAGGGCCGTCCGCTCCGCCGATAATGCCGATTGCGGCCGCCTGTGCAGGCGTAAACAGGCCGGTTGCAATCGAGATGACAAAGGCAACATAGATGCCTAGCTGCGCCGCGCCGCCGAGCAGGAGGCTCGAGGGGTTTGCAAGCAGAGGACCAAAATCCGTCATGGCGCCAACACCAAGGAAAATTAAGCAGGGGAATACGCTGCTCTTAACGCCCTGATAAATGATATACAACACGCCGGATTCCAGCAGTGTCGGCCCCGGCTGCATGAGCCCGGCCTCGGGCAGATTCGCCAGCAGCATGCCGAAGGCAATCGGAAGCAACAACAGCGGTTCAAATTTTTTGACGATTGCCAAAAACAGGAAGATGAAAGATACACCAATCATCACGGCCTGCTGCCACGTCAGTGCCATAAAGCCGGAGCTTTCGATCAACTGTTTAAAAATTTCTAAGATATTCATGCGGAATTCCCTCCGCTTAACCGATAACCGCGAGCACGTCGTCTGTCGAAACGGTGCTGCCCTTGGAAACGAGAATCTGCTTGACGGTGCCGTCAGCAGGGGAGACGATATCGTTTTCCATCTTCATGGCTTCCAGAATGAACAGCACGTCACCGGCTTTAACAGCCTGACCAACCGATGCCTTTACGTCTAAAATCGTGCCGGGCATTGGGCACACAGCGTTTGTGCCATCTGCCGGAGCGGCAGGCGCAGCGGGTGCAGCGGCAGGGGCAGGGGCAGGAGCAGCGGGAGCGGCCACAGGGGCGGGAGCTACCGCGGGGGCAGCGGCAACCGGAGCGCCTGCCATGGGGGCGGTTGTAACGCTGTTGACGATTGCCTGGCCCTCTTCCACTTCGATCTCGTACTTTTTACCGTTTAATGTGACCATGTATTTCATTTTGAGTTCCTCCTCTTAGTCAATCGCTTTTATCGATTTGATGATGAGCCTATCGGCTGGGATACCGGTCTTGTCACTGATGATTGCCAGAAGCACCGCTTGTGTTTTGCTGTCAACGGTAACCTGACGGATGGATTGAAAATGCAGCCGCTCGAGCGGAATACCAGTTTGATCGCTGACGATTGCCATTAGCATGGCGGCGGTTTGCTCATCCGTATCGACGAGCAGGATTCCGTTTTCAATCACTGCCGGGGGAGCTGTTACAGCGGCGGGGGCGGCCTGGATGGGGATGACCTGCGGCGTCTCCACCGGCTGTACAGCGGCTTTATTATCGCGCGCGCCCTTGTGTTCCAAAAGCCGGATTGCCTTGGAGAGCAGCATGATGATAACGGCCAGGAGCGCAAGCTCGATTAAAACAACTGCAATCCCTACGAGCGCGATCAAGAGGGAATCCCCAATTGTAATGGTCTGATTTGCCAGCATAGGGCATTAGCCTCCTTATCAGTCAATTTGCTCGATGGAATAGGAGAAGGTGTTCTTTTCGCGTATTTCGCGATTGTCAAAGAACTTTTCCGCCTGCGCGGGGAATGCGATATAGGAAAGAACATCCTCATCGGATTTGGCACGCTCGCCGAGCTCAGCCTTCGCCTTTTCAAAACCGGGCTCCAACAGGTCGGCATAGCGCACGGTAACTGGCTTTTCATCGCCGAGAATTTTTTCTTGGATTTCCCTGTTGATTTCGCCTGGAGCGCGGCCGTACTCACCGTGCAGATAGGCCTTGATCTCTTTGGATACATTTTTATACCGCTCGCCCGCAAGCACGTTTGCCGTTGCCTGCACGCCTACCATCTGGCTCATCGGCGTGACCAGCGGCGGGTAGCCGAGATCTTTACGCACGCGCGGCACTTCCGCGAGCACTTCATCAAGCTTATCAAGTGATTTCTGCGCGGTCAGTTGGGCGACAAGGTTGGAGAGCATGCCGCCGGGCACCTGATAAACCAGCGCGTCTGTCTCTGTGGAGAGCACTACGGGGTTTAAAAGGCCGCTTTCCAGCGCTTGTGCGCGGATCGGCTTGAAGAAATCGTTGATTTCCTTGAGCTTTTTATCGTCGAGCGATACTTCATAGCCCTCCTGGCGCAGCGCATAAGCGAGCGTTTCGGTAGCGGGCTGAGCTGTGCCGCCTGAGAAGCAGGAGATGGCGGTGTCAATCACATCCGCACCGGCTTCCACAGCTTTTTGCAGCGTGAGCGGGCCAAGGCCTGTGGTGCAGTGGGTATGCACGACGATCGGAACCTTTACATTCTCTTTCAGGGCCTTCACGAGGTCATAGCCCTCCTGCGGGCCCATAATTCCGGCCATATCCTTGATGCAGATGGACTGCACGCCCATCTTCTCCATCTCTCTGGCCATTTTAACGTAGGCGTCCAGCGTGTGAATGGGGCTAATCGTGAAGCAGATCGTGCCGCTCGCATGCGCCCCTGCCTTAAGCGTTTCATCCACAGCAACTTCGATGTTGCGCAAATCGTTGAGCGCATCGAAGATGCGGATGATGTCAATGCCGTTTTCCACACTCTTGCGCACGAATTTACGCACGACGTCATCCGGATAATGCTTATAGCCCAGCAGGTTCTGGCCCCGGAGAAGCATTTGCAGCTTGGTGTTTGGGCAGGCTTCACGGATGGTGCGCAGCCGTTCCCACGGATCCTCGCCCAGATAGCGAAGGCAGGAGTCGAATGTGGCGCCGCCCCAGCACTCAAGGGAATAGTAGCCGGCTTCGTCGAGTTTGCCAAGAATTGGTTTGAACTCGGAAAGCGGCATACGCGTTGCGATCAGGGACTGATTCGCGTCGCGCAGAACCGTTTCGGTAAACTGTACTTTCATTTTGTAACCTCCATACGTCCCAGATAAAAAGTAACGGCAGGCTCGCAAGGAGGGGCAAAGCCCGCAATTCCTGTGGAAACTGCCATTATGGGGCGGCAAACGTCCTGCCTGATCAGAACCAGACGATGAGAGACCAGCCCCAAACTGACCCATTCTATTTTATCCGAAATGCAGAGGATTTAATTGCGGATTTCAAAAAATAAAGAAATGATTGTTAAATCCTTAACCAATGTTTTTTGGAAAATTGCGGCGGTTTTTGGTGGAGTTGATAAAAGGGGAGTGAAAACGGGCAGAAGCGCTTTGTTTAGCTGCATGAGGCGGATGATTTTTTTGCCAGACAGGCCGGAAAAATAGAATCGCCGCGCTGGAAACCAATGTTTCCGGCGCGGCGGCAGTTCGGCTGGTTTTATTGTTGCGTTTGGTCAGGGTTCGGCGTTTCCGGCGCTGTTCCGGCATTCGGCCCGGACGGCTTCGGATCGGACGGAGCGCCCAGCAGCGCAATCAGCCGGGCGTTCTGCGCTTTCAGCTCGGCGAGCTGTTCCCGTATTTCATGGAGCTGGCTTTCGGTCTGAATAGCGCGTAGCTCGTGCTTTTCTTCTCTCGCGGTCCAGCCGAAGCCATAATACAAAACGGCCAGGAGAATGGGTGCGGTGCCGATCGCGGCGCCGAAGATGGATTCGCTGATTGATAGGCCAATGAGAAAAGAAAAAACAAAAACAAGTATAGCTGTAAGCAAAAAAGCGAACGTAAATCGCATGCCTTTCAGCATTTCAGCACATCCCCCTTTGTTATATTAAGATACTTTGCATGGTAATCCGTAGTAGGTTGTACCGATACTCGGTGCCAGTGAGAAGGTAACACCAGGATATTTTCCTACCGTTGACCAGCTAAAGGAAAGATCAGATGAAATGCGTAAACGGGTATGCGCGTATTTTAAAGTAATATGAAAAGAATTGGTACTGTTGTTTTTTGATTCCCCAAGGCCACAGATTGTAATTTGGAAGCGTGTATAAATAATTTGACCGCCTGATAAAACGGCATCTGACGGTAGATGAAATTTGTAATAAAAACCGTCGTGGAAACGCTCAACCATATGGGCATCCCATTCTTCCGACTCACTTCTCTGGTAAGTTTTATTCGTTGCGGCATAGCGCTCCGTATAATCCGCTGTCCAAAAGATCCGTAGTAATGCCTCGTTCCGTTGACTGTGTGCATATATGTATGCCCATTCTCACATAACCGTCGTAGCTGGATGGCGGTTCTTCCATACCGCCGTAATCTTCGCTAGGGGCGCGCAGCTGGCGGTTTTGTTTTGAGGCTTCTTCCATGACGGCAAGCTCAAAAGATTCTTTTCATTTGTATTTTCTGCCCGGATGGCGTCTCTTTGATATACTGCGTTATTACTTCAAATGCAGAGCCGCCCTCCATCGCATCCAGAATCGCTTCAAAGGCCGGGTCGTTTTCCCGTGTAAAGCCTGTCTCCTTCAAGATCTGCCGGTTCGTTTCCCATCTGATAATCGTTTGGGCAATCGGAATGATATTCCTTATATTGCAATTATATCACAAAAATAAAATGATTGATATTGACAGATTGATTAAAATTTACAATATTATTTTGCAATATGTTCCAAATAAATACTTGCAATATAAAAAATTCCTGAAATGAATGAAGGGCTATTTGTGAAATCATTTTATTGATAAAATTTTATTCAAATTCTCCAAACTTACCCGCAAACAATCAAACGGGTCGCGTGGGCAGGTATCCTGCTCAATGGCAATATATTGCACGCCGCTTTCCCGGCAGGCGTGATATGCCTCCCGAAGATTCAGGTTACCGCAGCCGATTTCCGCGAAGGTTGGCGTATTGTCTATGACCGCATAATCTTTAAAATGGCAAACCTTCATGCGCCCGGCAACACGGCGGATATACTCCGCAGGATTGACGCCGCCGTATTGGAGCCAGTAGGTATCGAGGATGAAGCCGAACTCTTTTTCGTCGGAATCCTCAATCAGCATGTCAAGCCTCAGCCTGCCGTTCTCCAGCCGTTCCAGCTCAAAGGCGTGGTTGTGATAGGCAAAGCGAAGTCCTGCATCCGCAATCCGTTTTGCGATTTCACCCGCATCCTTGAGAAAGGCGGAAATGCCCGCGACGGAGCCGTGATACTCGCTCGGCAAATACCCCAGGCCGATGGTATCGCAGTGCAGGAGCCGGTGCTCCGCGATCAAGGCGTCCAGATCATCGCGCATCCGCTCCCATGGGCTGTGTGTGATGCACACGTCAAGCTCGAGCTCCGCCACCAGCGCGGCGAGGCGGCCCGGCTCAATCGGCCCAAATCCGGAAATCTGAATCGCCTGAAAGCCAATCGCTTTTATTTTGCGAAGCGTTGTTCCAATCGCCTCCGGGGTTTTGGTAAAATCGCGCACAGTATAGAGCTGCGCCGCGGGGCAGATGCAGCGGTTTTTTGGATTCATGGAAAGGCCTCCTGTTCCTATTGCTCGCCAGTCTATTTTTCTATATAATACAGAGAAAGCAGGAAAAGGGGAAGGGCTTTTTACCGGATTCATTGAGGAAATTACGAAAACCGCTTTCCCAAACCAATTAAAATCGATATGGATGGAAAGGGTGTGCCCTATGGCTGCCAAACTGAATGCTAAAATCATCTCCTCTCTCGAAAAATGCTTCCACGATGAAGCGCTCTCCGATCATCCGCGCCTGAAAAAGGCCTCCATGCTGCGCAACGAACGATATTCCTTTCAGCTCGCCATGCAGCTACAGGATCGAACATGTAAGGATAAAAAGGAAGTTTACCTCCGGGTGAAATCCGCCCTAGCGGCTTATTTGGAAGTTAAGCTGGTGCGGGAAGTGCCCTCCATGTTCCCCTGTTACGGGGACGCCCGCAGGCGGGAGTACCTGCGCCGCACACCGGGGCTTTATCCGGATTTGTTGGAGCCGTTGGCAGAGGGCCGGGAGATTCCGCTCGTGCCGGGCCAGCTGCGCAGCCTTTGGTTTACGATAGAGCCGCACGTGGGGATGCCTACCGGTGAGCAGAAAATCGAACTGGAATTATTAGATGAAAATAGCATGTTGCTTGCCCGGGAGACGCTGGCGCTGACGGTGATCGGGATGGATTTACCTGCACAGGGGCTTACCTTTACACAGTGGTTCCACTGCGACTGTCTGGCCGTTTATTATGGGGCGCACGTGTTCAGTGAACGCCATTGGGAAATCATTGAAAACTTTTTGCGCACTGCGCGCCGTTATGGAATGAATATGGTGCTCACTCCGGTATTCACTCCACCGCTGGATACGGCGGTCGGCGCGGAGCGTCCCACGGTACAGTTGGTCGATGTGACGGTAGAGGGCGGGAAATACCGCTTTGGATTTGAGAAGTTGGATCGCTGGGTGCATCTGTGCCTGCGGCTGGGGTTTGAGCAATTTGAAATTTCCCACTTCTTTACGCAATGGGGCGCAGCGCACGCGCCGAAAATAGTCGCCCGGGTGGAGGGGCGGACAAAGCGTATTTTCGGCTGGGAAACAGAGGCGGCGGGGGAGGCATACGCCTCATTTTTACACGCGTTTCTGGACGCGCTGATTCCGCATTTAAAGGAACTGGGAATAGACAGCCGCTGCCGCTTCCATATTTCCGACGAGCCGTCAGAGGATAGCCTCGGCAATTATCAGGCCGCGAAGCGAATCGTGGAAGAGCGGCTGAAGGGCTATCCAATCATGGATGCGCTTTCTAGCTATGAATTTTACAGGCAGGGGGTATCCGAATGCCCAATCCCGTCCAACGATCACATCGAGCCTTTCCTTGAGCACAGCGTGCCCCATTTGTGGACGTATTATTGTTGTGGGCAATCGAATGGGGTGAGCAACCGTTTTTTATCCATGCCGTCTGTGAATAACCGCATCATTGGAACACAGTTTTATAAATATGGAATAGAAGGCTTCCTCCATTGGGGATATAATTTTTATTTTTCACAGTTATCGCGCCATGCGGTCAACCCGTTCCTGGTGACGGATGGCGATTATATGGTGCCGTCGGGCGACGCGTTTTCCGTTTATCCCGCGCCGGACGGGACGGCATGGGAATCGCTGCGGCTGGTTGTGTTTCACGAGGCGTTGCAGGATCAGCGCGCACTGGAACTGTGTGAATCGCTCTATGGGCGGGCGTTTGTGATGCGCTTGCTGGAGGGAGGCCTGCGCGGTCGGATTACCTTTAGCAGCTATCCGCGCAGGGCGGCGTTCCTCCTTCGGCTGCGCGAGCGGGTCAATGCGGCGATTGCGGCGCGGCAGGAAAATGCGGAGGTATGAACTGGTAAAAGGCAGATTGTTGTGCAAAACGTCTTATATAAAGCAAAGGAATCATCCGATATTATACCGATTGACAAGTTTTGCTTGACGATATAGAATTATCTTAATTACAGAAAGGGGGATACAGAAGGTGAAAACCAGAAGAATTACCGCAATTTTGCTTATCGCCTGCCTGCTGATCGCAGCGGCGATGCCGGTGCAGGCGGCGCCGGGGAAGCAGGCGCTTCCTCTTTCCGCCGGAATTGAGGCGCTGCGCGGCCAGTTTGAAAGCGGCTGCGGGCCGGAAGCGGGTGGGTATGCGATCGACTACTCCTACTATGCGCCCGCCGAAAAGGGTGACACACAGAAATATCCGCTGGTGATCTGGCTGCATGGAATGATGCAGGGCGGTGAGCCGGGCCAGCCAGTAAAAAATAATGATTTTGCCTATTGGTCGAGTGCAGAGTTTCAAAAAAGGTTTACCGGCGCGGGCGGAGCATATCTTTTTGTGCCGCGTTCCCATGAGGAGCAGTATCTATATTGGAATGATTCTATGATTGTGCCGCTCAAGGCTGCAATTGATGATTTTATTGCACAGCACAGGGATACCATTGATACAACGCGGATTTATATCGGCGGATTTTCGATGGGCGGTAAGATGACGCTGAAAATGACGATCGCTTATCCTTCTTTTTTTGCGGCTGCGTTTCCGATTTGCCCTGCTTTTTTTAAGCCTACCAAAAGACAGATGCATTTCATAAAAGATATTCCCATGTGGTTTGTTGCCAGCAAGTATGATGCTATTGCAGGCTACTATTCCTTTGTAGAATACGAGTGGGAATATTTAACTGCTGTAACAAGCCGCCCGGCGGATGATCGGCTGTCCGTGCTCGGTACGGTTAAGAATCCAGACGGTACGCAGGCGGAGAGCGACCATGCCGCGTGGGTTGCGGTCACCTATGATATGTTCACCTATGACAACGGCGGCTATTACAATATGGAAACAAGGGATGGCTGTGGGCGCCCGATCGCGCTTACACATCCGGAAGGGATGATTTCCTGGCTTTCCCAATTTGCTTCTGATTATGACGGCACCCCTTCGCAGGGCAGTGGGAGTTATCGGGTGAGGAGCCTCTGCGAGGAATTAGGGCGTCTAATTTGCATGATTCCGGAGATCCTGCGCACATTGATCCAAATTGAGTTGGACCGGATCGGTGTTATTTAGTATGGAATAGATCGCCTTATGGATTTGGGTGGACATTGTGCCGAGAGAGGAAAGTGGATATTGGAAAAAGGCCGCCGCAGAATGTAAAGCGTTCTGCGGCGGTTCTTTTCATGCCGATCATACCGGTAAGTAACAAAAAGAGCCGGCAGATGGCTGCCCTCATAAGCAGTGTGTATCCCTTACTCTGTTCTGGTGAAAGCAAGCTTTGCTTCACAAACAAGATTGCCATGCAAAATGAATTGTTTTATCGATAGTCTTGTTTTATTTTTAGGTATGGTTGACATATCTCACCTCCTTGTGTACAATAAAAAATGACAATTTGGCGGAAGGGGGAACCGATGCTTCCGCCAGATGCAATGAATCTGAAAGGGTGAAAAAAATGAAGAAAACCAGAAAAATGCTCAGCCTGATTTTAGCGGTCGTAATGCTGTGCTCTGTTTTTGCAGCTGCAACGAGCGCCTTCGCAGCGAACTCAGGCCCGTATTCCTATGAGCTGATCAATGACGGCAAGGAGGTTAAGATCACTGCCTATAACGAAAATAAAGCGATCTTGTCCATCCCATCCAGAATTGCGGGCAAGCCCGTTACCGTGATTGGCTCCTATGCCTTTAGCCGAATCGGAAGGCTGCAAAATGTATACCTGCCGTTAACGGTGAAAACCATTGAAGATCATGCGTTTTACGAGAGCGACCGGATCACTTTCATCACGATTCCCTCTAATGTGAGGGTCATCGGCGACTATGCTTTTGCGGGCTGCGGAAGGCTCGAGTGGGTTTCTATCCTGAACGGCACGCAGTCCATCGGCAACTACGCGTTCAGCGGCTGTGGCCGTTTGGGGAGCATTAAGCTGCCTAGGAGCGTTCGTACGGTTGGCGACTATGCGTTCAGCGGATGCGGCCGCTTAGAGAGCGCCAGCATGAAGGGCGTTGCAACCATCGGCGCGGGCGCATTTTCCGCTTGCAATCGGCTGGAAAAGGTGCATTTCCCCAAAACACTGACGAATATCGGCGACCGTGCTTTTTGGGGCGATGTTCGCCTGATGAAGGTCTATTTTGATGGCAACGCGCCGGAGCTTGGCAGCAATGTTTTCTCGTTGATTGAAAACAATGCAAAGCTCTATCACAAAGCCGGCAACAAAACCTTCCAGGGCGGCGAGTGGGAGCGCTTTCAGGAGAAGACCTTCCTGATCTGCTTGTTCTAATGACAGCACGATAGCAGTAGCCCTGTGCACTAGCGGGTAGTGTGCACAGGGCTTTTTTAAGCGTAGGCCGGCGTTCGGGCCAGCTGTGTCCGGATTTTTGGGAGAGAACCAGCTAAACGGCTGCTGGAATACTATCTATTTGGCAGGCAGAATGAGCCGGCTGCCGAAGCAACAAAAAGCAATGGACAAATGTGGATTCCTTAAGGGGACTACATTTGTCCATTGCTTTTTATTTTGAGAATGCGGTGGTGAAATCTGGACTGCCGTTATGCGGCGTTGGTTTGACCGGCGGCTGTTTCTGAAATACTGGGGCTGGATTCCGAAGGGGTTTGCGGGGTGGAGGTATCCGTTGGATAGTCAAAACCGTGCATAAAGCCGTTGAGCTCCACAGAGCAGACGTCCCCGCCGATCACCTGCCCCTCATAGACGAGTAGGTTTGCATGGATGCAGCCGCTGTCTGCCGCATACCCCGGATAATTTTTGATTGCATAGGTCCATCGTTTGACCCGTTTTCCCTGATATTTCGTCAGGTCGAAGCCCTGTTCCTTTTGGATCGCATTGTATTTTTCATAAACCTCGTCAAATTCCGGCGGGATGATCACTTCTGCAACCTCAACCGGATCTTCATCGAAGCTCCATCCGAATTGCGACAGGAATGCAACGCGCTGCTCCGCATTTTCCGCCTTGATATTCAGCACGCTGTCGGCTTCTGCCGGCTGGTGGAGACGTGTTACGAGAAGCATGGCGAGCACAAGCAGGACGACGAGCAGAACCAGAATGACCATTTTAATTTTTGAAGATTTTACAGAGTATACAAACATGTCAACCACCTCACAAATCTTTATGCGAACCAGAGGTTTTTCATGCGTCCTCGAAATGCGATATCAACAATTTATATAGAAAAGTTTTTCAAACTTGAATTTTTTATGAAAACCTATAAAAGCTATTTGTAATGTGCTATAATGATTTTCAAATTTCGGCCGCTCCAAGCCTGGAAGCAAAGAGGGCTACAGAGCGGCTGTAAGCCGGCAGGAGGTGATACTGTGGCATCCAAAACGGTCAATGAAATCCTGCAAGCAGAACGGCAGGCCGACCTCGCTGTGGAGCAGGCTCACGCGCAGGCAAAGGAGCTGATACGGCAGGCGCGGGAGGATGGCGCGAGCCTCCTCGCAGAGCAAACGAATCTGGCACGCCAGGAAGCGGATGTACTGCGGCGAGAAACAAAGGAGCAGGCAGAGGAAATCCTGCGCAAAATGGAGCAGGAAGGCTACAGGCAGGCGAGTGCTCTGCGCGATGGCGTGCAGGCGAAGCAGTTGGGCGCCGCCACAACGGTAATCCGCTGTATAATCCCGCAATACCCCATAGAAGGGAGACGCTCTGATGGCAAAATGTAAGATGAAGCGCATTGAGATCGCCGCTCTGCTCAGCGATAGCAAAAAGATTGTAGAGCGGTTGCAGCGCCGGGGTGTGGTGGAAATCTGTGATAATACGGATGAGGAGCTAGTGCGCCTCAACACACAGGCGATGATCGGCGTTTTTGAAAAAAATTTGAATTTGGCAGAGCAGGCGAAGGAGATCATGGCGCGCTATGTGCCGGTGAAAACCGGTTTGTTCGACTCCCTACGGGGGCGGCGCGAGCTCACCACAGAAGCTTTTGGCAAGCAGGTTGAGCAAGCGGAGCGTATGCTCAAGAAGTGCTATGATATTGTATCGCTGGAAAAACAAATCCATGACGCTTCTGAAGAAATGATCCGCCAGCGCACCCAAATGGATGCGCTGGAGCCCTGGCGAAAGCTGGATGTCTCCATGGCGGCCGCCTCAACGCGCCGCACGCGCTGCTTTGCAGGCAGCCTGCCCGGCTTCCACTCCGCTGAGGAGCTCACGGCGTTTCTACGGGAAGGGGACAATGCTCCGACAGCATTTGAATTGGAGGTCGCTTTCGCCACAAAAGAGCAAACCTGCATTTGGGTGATCTGCCTGGATACCATTGCGCAGCAGGTGGAGGAGGCGCTGCGGGCGCAGGGCTTTGCCCGCCCGTCCGACCCGGGAAAGGAGCCGCCGGAGCAGTGCATCCGGGCAATGCAGCTGCGCACGGGCGAATGCGAAGAGGCTGTAAACCGGGCGCGCAAGGAGATTGCCGGCTTCACTGGCTGTGAACCGGGCATTGATTTCCTGATCGATTATTTTACCATGCGCAAGGAAAAATATGAGGTGCTCAACCGTTTGGGCATGACGAAAAACACCATGATCCTCGAAGGATATCTTCCAGAAAGAGAAGTCACCCGGCTGGTCAACGAGCTGGAGCAGCGCTTTCGCGTTGCCATCACGATTTCCGAGCCGGAGGAGGATGAGGATGTGCCCGTGCTCCTGGAGAACAATGGGTTCTCCTCACCGGTGGAGCCGATCACAGAGATGTATGCCCTGCCGGCGAAGAAGGATATCGACCCCACGCCGGTCATGGCGGTGTTCTACTATTTGTTTTTTGGCCTGATGCTCTCCGACGCAGGCTATGGCTGCCTGATGGTGCTTGTATCAGCCCTCGCGCTGAAAAAGTTCCCGCTGGAAGGCAACATGCGCAAAACGATGAAGATGTTTCTTTATTCCGGCGTGTCCACCATCTTTTGGGGCGCGCTGTTCGGCACCTGGTTCGGCGATATTGTGCCGGTTATTTGCAAAAACTTTTTGCATCGGCCCGCACCGCGGATGGCGATCTGGTTTGATCCGGTGAGCGACCCGATGAAGCTGCTGCTGTTCTCGCTGGGGCTTGGCATTTTGCATTTATTTTTGGGCCTGGGCGTGCATTTCTATCAGCTCTGGACGGCTGGCAAGCGCTGGGACGCCTTCTGCGACACAGCGCCGATTTATCTTTTGGTGCTGGGGGCGGCGCCGGTAGGCGCAGGCATGCTCACCGAGGTGCCCGCCATCCTGAATACCATTGGGATGTATGTGATGCTCGTGGGAGTGATTCTGATTATTCTGACGGCGAGCCGTACCTCCAAAAATATCTTTGCCCGCCTGGGCGGGGGGCTTTACGGGCTATATAATGCGGCCTCCGGCTACCTTAGCGACGTATTGTCCTATTCCCGCCTGCTGGCATTGGGGCTTGCAACCGGCGTGATCGGGCAGGTGGTAAACCTGTTGGGCACGATCCCGGAGAATCCGATTGTAAAGGGCATTTTGCTCTTCTTCGTTTTTATTGTCGGGCACACGCTCAATATGGCGATTAACATGCTCGGCGCATATGTGCATACCAACCGGCTTCAGTATGTAGAGCTGTTTTCCAAATTCTATGAGGGTGGAGGCCGCGCCTTCAAGCCCTTTGCCGTACACACGAAGTATGTGAAATTCAAGGAGGAAGCGTAGCGCGAAAGAAGCTTTCGCGCCACGAAAGAGCGTTTTTTTGGCTCTGAAGAAGCCAAATTCCGCTTCACGGGAATCGCCGCTTTTTCACCACTATTTGCGCCTTGCGCGCAGCGAAAGGAATGATTTTTATTATGAATAGTTTAGGCGTAGCATTTGCAGTTTTGGGTGCGGTTTTGGCCGCTTTGATGGCAGGTATCGGCTCTGCAAAAGGCGTTGGAATCGCAGGTGAGGCGGCCGCAGGCGTGATCGCAGAGGATCCCGGCAAGTTCGGCAAGCTTCTGCTGTTGCAGCTTTTGCCCGGCACACAGGGCCTTTACGGCCTTTTGACCGCCGTGCTGGTTTTAAACCGAATCGGCCTGCTGGGTGGCAATCCGGTAGAATTGACCACAGCGCACGGCCTGATGTATCTAGCCGCTTGCCTGCCGATTGCCATTGTCGGCCTGTTTTCCGCCATTGCCCAGGGGCGCACGGCTGCCGCCGGCATCGGCGTGGTGGCTAAGAAGCCCGATCAAAACGGCAAGGCAATCACAATGGCCGTTTTGGTTGAGACATATGCAGTGCTTGCACTGCTGATCTCCCTGCTGACGGTGCTCAATCTGTAATCCATTTGGATCAAGTGGAAATGCAGTGCACAATCTGCAAGCTCCATAGAAAGGATGGTCATGCCAATGACAGGCCTTGAAGAGATGAAGGCGGCCATTGAAGAAGAGAGCCGTTTAGAATGCGCTGAGATTGGCCGACGGGCGCAGGAGCAGGCCGCAACAATCCGGGAGGAAGCGCAGGCAGCCGCTGCTGCCCGCTACCAGGAAATAGTATTGGATGCGCGCCGGGAATGCGCAGGCGAGCTCCAACGGGCAAAAACCGAGGGAGAGATGGAAGTGAAACGGCTGCTGCTGCGCACCAAAACAGAGCTGATCGATGAAACCATCGCAATGGCGCTGCGCCGGCTGCGGGAATTGCCGGATGGGGATTATTTTAACGTGCTTCAAACGCTTGCACTTTCCTATGCGCGCAAGGGGGAAGGGGAGCTGCTGCTCTCCCAGCGGGATCTGCAAAGATTGCCCGCAGATTTTGCCGATACGCTGAATGGAATGCTGAAAAACCAGGGCGCGCAGGTTCACATTGGCGCGCAATACGCGAAGATTGCCGACGGTTTTTTGCTTGCATACGGCGATATCGAAGTGAATTGCAGCTTTGAGGCGCTGCTGGAAGCGTCGCTGGAACAGGTGAAGGATGCTCTGAGCCGGGAACTCTTTGCTTAAATACGGCGCTTATGGAAGGATGTCATGCCGATGAAAGATACCGAATATACCTTTGCCGTTGCCCGGATTCGGGCAAATGAAACGCATTTCATTGGAAAAAACGAAATGGAGCAATTGCTTTTGGCGCCCGATCTGCGGGCAGCGTTGCAGCTTTTGGCGGATCAGGGCTGGGAAACACAGGGCGCGCTGGAGGATCCAAACGAGATGCTGCGCGAGCAGGCAGCACGGATGTGGAGCTTGCTCACAGAGGTGGCTCCGGATGTGGGCGAGCTTTCGTTCCTGACGGCAAAGAATGATTTTCATAACTTGAAGGCCGCATTGAAAAGCCTTGTCAGCGATCAATCCCCGGAGCCTTACTGGATGCACCCCAATTCGGTGCCGGTGAAGCTCATTTGGGAGGCGGTATCCAACCGGAGTTTCAGCCGGCTGCCCACCCGGATGCAGCAGCCCGGTCGGCTGGCTTATGAGCTGCTGGTGCGCGCCTCGGATGGTCAGCGGGCGGACGCCCTTTTAGATCGGGCCGCGCTGGAAACAGCCAAAGGCCGGGCGGAGGAAACAGGCAGTAAATTTGCAATACGGCTCGCGGAGCTCATGTGCGTAACTTCAGATTTGAAGATTGCACTGCGTGCCGTTCACACCGGGCGGGACGAACGCTTTTTGCAGGATGCCCTTTGCGAATGCGAAACACTGCGCAAATCTGCTTTGATCGCGGCCGCTGGGCGAGGTGTGCAGGAGCTGACGCAGTATCTTTCAGAAACCGCCTATGCGGCGTGCGTGCCCGTGTTTGAAAAAAGCTTCGCATCGTTTGAAAAATGGTGCGATGATCTTTTGATGCAGCAGCTTGACGAGGCGCGGCGGGTGAGCTTCGGGCTTGCCCCGTTGATTGCCTATTATGTGGCGCGGGACGCGGAGATCAAAAACATTCGCATCCTGCTCTCCTGCAAGCGGTTGGGGCTTCCGGCAGATCAAATCCGGGAAAGGATGCGTGAAGCGTATGTATAAAATTGCGGTCATGGGCGACCGGGACAGCGTATCCGGCTTCGCCTCCCTGGGGCTGGAAATTTTCCCGGAGGAGGATGCCGAGCGCGCGGCCACTACGCTGCGCAAAATGATCTCCAGCGGTTATGCGGTGATTTTTATGACGGAAAAGCTGGCCGCCCAGTTGGAAGCGGAAATCGATCAATACCGGCATATGCCCGTGCCGGCCATCATCCCGATCCCGGGCGTGACGGGCAACACGGGGCTGGGGCTGAGAAGCGTGAGCAAGAGCGTTGAAAAAGCGGTCGGCTCGGATATCATTGGGGCATGAAATAATGAGGCGAGCGTGGTGCGCTTATCTGCATGAAACGCAGTGCGAAAGCAAGCTTCACACATCGAAATTTTGGCTGCGCAAAGCCGTGCGATTTTGCGGCTCGGCGCAAGAAAGGAATGGTCATACCTATGAGCACAGGTTCCGTTGTCAAGGTGGCCGGGCCGCTCGTCGTTGCGCAGGGGATGCGGGACGCAAACATGTTTGACGTGGTGCGGGTGAGCTCCCAGCGCCTGATTGGTGAAATTATTGAGATGCATGGGGATCGCGCATCGATTCAAGTATATGAAGAAACATCAGGCCTCGGAACCGGCGCGCCGGTCGAATCTACTGGCGAGCCGATGAGCGTTGAGCTTGGCCCGGGCTTGATCGGCAGCATTTTTGACGGCATCCAGCGCCCGCTGGATGATATCATGAAGGTTGCAGGCAACAATTTATCCCGCGGCGTGGAGGTGCCCTCCCTCAAGCGCGACCGCAAATGGAGGTTTGAGCCCCGCGTAAAGGTGGGCGATCAGGTGAAAGCCTGTGATATCATCGGCACCGTGCAGGAAACGGACGTTGTCGTCCACAAGATCATGGTGCCCAATGGGGTGGAGGGGGAAGTTACCTCCATCCATGCGGGCGAATTTACCGTGACGGACACGGTATGCACGGTGAAAACGGCCAAGGGAGAAAAGGCGCTTACCCTCATGCAGCGCTGGCCGGTGCGGCGCGGCAGGCCTTACCGGCGCAAGCTCTCCCCGGATGAGCCGCTCATCACCGGGCAGCGCGTGATCGACTGCCTGTTCCCCCTTGCCAAGGGCGGCGTGGCGGCGATCCCGGGCCCATTTGGCAGCGGCAAAACGGTCACACAGCATCAGCTTGCCAAATGGGCGGAGGCCGATATTGTGGTTTATATCGGCTGCGGCGAGCGTGGCAATGAGATGACAGATGTTTTGAACGAGTTCCCAGAGCTGATTGATCCGCATACGGGCAAATCCCTGATGGAGCGCACTGTCCTGATCGCCAATACGTCCGATATGCCGGTGGCGGCGCGTGAAGCGTCCATCTATACGGGCATCACGATGGCGGAATATTTCCGTGATATGGGCTACTCCGTTGCGCTAATGGCGGATTCTACCTCTCGTTGGGCGGAAGCCCTGCGTGAGATGAGCGGCCGGCTGGAGGAGATGCCGGGCGAGGAGGGCTACCCCGCGTATCTCGGCAGCCGCCTTGCGCAGTTCTATGAGCGGGCAGGGCGCGTGATCTCATTGGGCACAGAGGGCCGCGAGGGCGCACTGTCCGTCATCGGTGCGGTATCTCCGCCCGGCGGCGATATTTCAGAACCCGTCTCGCAGGCGACGCTTCGCATCGTCAAGGTTTTCTGGGGATTGGATGCAAACCTTGCGTATAAGCGCCATTTCCCGGCGATCAACTGGTTGACGAGCTATTCCCTTTATACAGATTTGCTCAGCGGCTGGTTCCATCAGCATGTCGACGCAGATTGGATGCCGCTGCGCGGGAGGATGCTGCATCTGTTGCAGGAGGAGGCCGAGCTTGACGAAATCGTAAAGCTCGTCGGTATGGACGCACTTTCCCCCAGCGACCGGCTGAAAATGGAAACGGCGCGTTCGATCCGCGAGGATTTTCTGCATCAGCTTGCGTTTCATGAGGTTGATACCTATACAAGCCTCCAGAAGCAGCTTCTGATGATGCGGTTGATTCTCAATTTTTATGATCTGGCGAACGAGACACTCAGGCAGGGCGGAGAGATCGAGAAAATTGTCACACTGCCCGTTCGTGAGGAGATCGGCCGGTTTAAATATGTGCCGGAGGATCAGATTGGGGAAGCGTTTGGCCGCATCAGCACCGATCTTGTCAACCAGATGAAAGAAACGATAGGGGAGGAACGTTTATAGGAGAACGGGGTTCCCCTTTCTCCAATAAACAGGTTTTGCGCCTTTTCTCCGCCATAGGCGGAACGTTCAGATTGGTTGAAGCAGGCGCAATTCCCGGCCTCTGGAAAGGAATGACGATTCATTATGCCAGTTGAATACAGAACCATAGAAGAAGTCGCCGGCCCCCTGATGCTGGTGCGCGACGTGCAGAACGTCACCTATAACGAATTGGGCGAAATCGAGCTGGAAAGCGGCGAAAAGCGCCGCTGCCGTGTGCTGGAGGTTGACGGGTCGAATGCGCTTGTCCAACTGTTCGAGAGCTCCACGGGCATCAACCTCTCCAACAGCAAGGTGCGCTTCCTCGGCCGCCAGATGGAGCTTGGCGTATCCGAGGATATGCTCGGCCGCGTGTTCGACGGTCTCGGCCGCCCGATTGACGGCGGTCCGGAGATTATCCCAGACAAACGCATGGACGTCAACGGCCTGCCAATCAACCCGGTGGCGCGCAGCTATCCGCAGGAGTTTATCCAAACGGGCGTTTCCGCCATCGACGGGCTGAACACCCTCGTGCGTGGGCAGAAGCTGCCGATCTTCTCCGCGAGCGGCCTGCCGCATGCGAACCTGGCCGCCCAGATCGCGCGGCAGGCGAAGGTGCGCGGCACGGATGAGCCCTTTGCCGTGGTGTTCGCCGCGATGGGCATCACGTTTGAGGAGTCGAATTTCTTCATTGATTCCTTTCGCGAGACCGGCGCGCTGGAGCGGACGGTGCTCTTTGTAAACCTTGCAAACGACCCGGCCATCGAGCGGATTTCCACGCCGAAGATGGCGCTCACCGCCGCGGAATACCTGGCGTTTGAAAAGAATATGCATGTGCTCGTGATCCTGACGGACATCACAAACTATGCCGACGCGCTGCGCGAGGTTTCCGCCGCGCGCAAGGAGGTGCCCGGCAGGCGCGGCTACCCCGGCTACATGTATACGGATCTCGCCTCCATCTATGAGCGCGCGGGCCGCCAGCAGGGAAAGGATGGCAGCATCACCATGATTCCGATCCTCTCCATGCCGGAGGACGATAAGACCCACCCGATCCCCGATCTGACGGGCTATATCACGGAGGGGCAGATTATCCTCAGCCGTGAGCTGTACCGCAAGGGCGTCACGCCGCCCATCGACGTGTTGCCGTCGCTCTCCCGTTTGAAGGATAAGGGCATTGGGCGCGGCAAAACGCGCGAGGATCACTCCGATACCATGAATCAGCTCTTCTCCGCCTACGCGCGCGGCAAGGAGGCCAAGGAGCTCATGGTCATCCTCGGCGAAGCGGCGCTGACTGATATTGACAAGCTCTATGCGAAGTTCGCGGACGCGTTCGAAAAGGAATATGTCTCTCAGGGGTACGATGCGAACCGCTCCATTGAGGAAACGCTCGACATCGGCTGGAAGCTGCTGCGCATTCTGCCCAGAAGCGAGCTCAAGCGCATCCGGGACGAATATCTCGATCGGTATTACGACGAAACGTAAAGGGGTGAAGCTTTGTGGCGATACTCAACGTGAACCCCACCCGCATGGAGCTGAGCAACTTAAAGCGCAAGCTTGCCACCGCGCGCAAGGGGCATAAGCTCCTCAAGGATAAGCGCGATGAGCTGATGCGCCAGTTCCTTGACCTTGTGCGGGAGAACAAAACCCTCCGCCGTGAGGTGGAGGCCGGCATTGAAGAGGCCAACCGCCACATGGCGGTGGCGCGTAGCGTGATGCAGGATGAGGTGCTCTCCGTCGCGCTGATGATCCCCAAGCAGGAGATGCATCTGGAGATTGAGGAAAAGGATATCATGAGCGTGCGCATCCCGGTCTACCACACGCAGCTCAAAACGGCGGATGAAAACGATATCTTCCCCTATGGCTACGCCTTCACCTCCGGAGACTTGGACGACGCGGTGCGCGCCCTTTCGGAGATTATGCCGAAGATGCTCAGGCTTGCGGAGGTGGAAAAATCCTGCCAGCTTATGGCGGAGGAGATCGAGAAGACTAGGCGGCGCGTCAACGCCCTGGAGCACGTGATGATTCCTCAATATGAGGAGACGATTAAATTCATCACGATGAAGCTCGATGAAAATGAGCGCAGCACCACGACGCGGCTGATGAAGGTGAAAGATATGATGCTCGAGCAGGCGCATCATTATAAGGACCCACGCGACGTGATGTGAAGGATCAGCACGGTGAAAGGCCCGGTGTGTTTGTAAAACGCTCCGGGCCGAATATTTGCTCCGGAGCCAAGCATGTTGGCTGGTATAGGAAAGGGACAAGCTTCGTTCCACCTCCTTCGGACATATCATGGAATATGCGATTGGAGGTGATCCATATGGCTACTATGCAGGCTCTCGTAATCGGCGTAGAGCGCAATCGCCTGCTTGTGCTGGATTTTTCAACCCGGCGGCGGGTGATCGTGAACACACCCAGCGCGCGCCGGTTCCACCGGGGCGATATCGTCCGCATTCGATATAACGGGGTGATGACCGCCAGCATCCCGCCGCAGATATATGCGCAAAATATTTTTGCGATCCCAAGGGGAATCTTTTGGTGAAATTGGTGCTGAAAGCACATAAATGGATTCAAACAGGTCGCTTGAATCATTGAAAAAATGCCTGTCGGCGCGAAACGCTTCCTGCCGCAGAGCGGCAACGCCATTTTTCGCAGGGGGTTAGCTTTGTGCGTATGACACAATAAATTTTAGGCAGCTGCGCAATGGGTGCATTCCGCGGCTGCCTCTTTCTATGAATAGAATTGGCCTGTCGCTCTCAGCTTTCAGAATGCAAGGAGTTTTGAATTTAAACAGTTGACATTCCTATGCGAATTCTGTAGAATGTTGATGTAAAAAATATCCATCTGTTACAGGCGGATTGGCGGTTATAGCATAGGTTTCACAGTTGCATCAGTGTACAGGGGTACACATCGGTTTTTAGCATTGTGGCCAAGCCCCTGGCTGAAAACTCCAAAGGACCGTCAAGGCGTCCCAGACGCAGGATGACAAGGCTGTCGCCAGTCGAGCCCGAGAACGCAGTCGGCATGCGTTTGGGCACGCCCTGACGGCGATGTTCTCCCTGTACACTGATGCTTTCTTTGCTCAAAACATTTGGGGGGGGAGGTGCGCCCGGTTTTTCTTGCATTCCCCCTTGCATTTTCTCCACAAACCTTCTATAATACAAGCAGGACGAACAAATGTGCGAATTAAAATCGGAGGGATTCTTTACTATGGCGGATAAACAAAAAGCGCTGGATACCGCGCTCGCGCAGATTGAAAAACAATATGGCAAGGGCGCGATCATGCGCCTGGGGCAAAACAACGGCATGAACGTCGCGTCGATCCCGACGGGCTCCATCTCCCTTGACGTCGCCACCGGCATCGGCGGCCTGCCACGCGGTAGGATTATTGAAATTTACGGCCCGGAATCCTCCGGTAAAACCACCCTGGCGCTGCATGTCATCGCCCAGGCTCAGAAGGCCGGGGGAGAAGCCGCATTTATCGATGCGGAGCATGCGCTTGATCCGATCTATGCAGAAAATCTCGGCGTGGATGTAGATTCCCTGCTGGTTTCCCAGCCGGATAACGGCGAGCAGGCGCTCGAAATTACGGAAGCGCTCGTGCGCTCTGGAGCGATTGATGTTGCTGTGGTCGATTCCGTGGCGGCGTTGGTGCCGCGGGCGGAGATCGAGGGCGAAATGGGCGATTCACATGTGGGTCTGCATGCAAGGCTCATGTCACAGGCATTGCGCAAGCTTGCGGGTTCCCTCTCAAAATCCAACTGCATTTTGATCTTTATCAATCAGCTGCGTGAAAAGGTCGGTGTGGTGTATGGCAACCCGGAGGTAACCACCGGCGGCCGCGCGCTGAAATTTTATGCTTCCATGCGCATCGACGTGCGCCGCATTGAGCAGCTCAAGGCGGCGGGGAACGAGTTCGTCGGCTCCCGTACGCGGGCGAAGATCGTGAAAAATAAAGTGGCGCCTCCTTTTAAAGAGGCGGAATTCGATATCATGTATGGTAAAGGCATTTCCCGCGAGGGCGAGCTGCTGGATATCGGCGTGAAGCTCGATATTATCCAGAAGAGCGGCGCGTGGTTTTCTTATGGAGACAGCCGCCTTGGGCAAGGTCGTGATAATGTGAAGGAACTGTTCCGCACGAATACGGAACTGGCGGATGAGATTGAGGGGAAAATCCGGGCGAATCTCGGCAAGCTGACCAATGATCGGCGCGCTGCACCCGCCGCAGGTGCGAAGGAGCAGGTGGCTCCCACCCCCGCTGCGCCGAAGGCGGCGCCGGCGGCCAAGCCGACCACCCGCGCGGCGGCGCGAGCGAAGCTCGATATCGCTGTGGATGACGACGAAGCATGATTCTCACGGCACAGCAGGGCAAGGGGCAGAAGATTCATATTCTGCTCGACGGCGAATACCGCCTGACGACAAACCGGGAATTTTGGCTGACCTGCGGGCTTTTCTCCGGCATGGAGATCAATGAGGCAGCGTTTGAAACGTTTGCTGCCCTGGTAGAGGAAAATAAGGCGAAGCAAAAGGCGTTGCGTCTGCTGGAAATACGCGATCACTGCGAGCGTGAGCTCGCCGGCAAACTCATGCGCAGCGGATTCAGCCGTGAGGCCGCGCAGGCTGCTGCTGCCCGCATGGTGGAGCTTGGGCTTATCAACGATGAAACCTATGCGCAGAGCCTTGCAGATGAGTTGTTTCGCCGCAAGGGGTTTAGCCCTGCCCGCATTGAGCAGGAGCTTGCAGCTCGCGGCGTTGCACGCGATACGGCCTATGAGGCGGCGCGTGGGATTGAGGGTGACCCGCTGGCGAGGCTGGGCATGTTGCTGGAAACCAAATATGCAAGCTCTTATCAGGGCACGGAGAAAGACCGCCGCCGTGTGGCAAACGCGCTCCAAAGGCTTGGCTACTCCTTTTCGGATATACGCCGGGCGATGGAAGAGCGCGGTATGTGGCAGGTGGAGTACGAAACGTAGCGGCAGGGTTATTTCAGGCTGGTTGGAGCAGAGCGTCATTCCGTATGATGGAGATTCTGACGGACCGTGCGGGGGTGCGGAGGGGGAATTCTCATGGGTGAGCGCGTTGCTATCCGGTGAAGTATTATTCTGGTAAGCGAAAAAAGCACGCTGCAAACTTTATAGTTTGCAGCGTGCCTTTTTCAGAAACCATCTATTTGCTGGATTTACGCCGAATCAGCAGCCAAATCATTCCGCCTGCAAGCAGCAGAAAAGTGGCAGCTATGACGGGGATGATCCATGAACGGTTCAACTGTGAAATTGCGTTTGCCGCTTGTGAAACTGGTTCAGAATCATTATACAGCGGGGTTGCCTCCTCGTTTGGGCCTATTGTAATGAGCTCCGTTTGCGTATCACCGGATGCTGTGCATGTGGAAGCTTCTAGAGAGGCTTTCACATGGGAAGAAGATGTGGAGGCAGAATCCACAGCTTCGTTTTTTAACACATGCCCGGCGCCGGCAGATGAGGGCGAGCGGCTTGTGCTCGCGGCGCCTGGCTGAGTGGCATTCGGCCGGGTGGACGGTCGGCTTGTGGCGGGGGCAGGGCGCGTGGCTGTCGCCTTTTGGGTTGTGGTCGTTTCCGGCAAATGAAGCGTAGGATGATTTGCTCCTGTTGTGGAGATGGGGGTGAACACGTCATAAGTGCTGTAAGGGAAACGCACTTCCCGATTGACGCTGGCATATTTGATTCCGCCCTCCGTGTAGGAAAAGTTTTGCTCAATCAGGGTAATTGTGTGCGCCTTCGCATTGTATTGCTTCACGATTGCCCAATGGTCATAAGGCTTCCCTCGCTTCTCAGCCGGGGCATAGTATACATCGCCCGGTTTTGGAACGGTCGTTTTTTGAAATTCATAACCGTTTGACATCATGATCAATCCGGTGTTGCTATAGGCAAAAACATCTAACCCAAATGCATGGTCATAAAACCTCATAATGTATTCGTTACATTGTATATTGCTGTTTTTATTGTAATACGCTGGAACGCCGCAGAAAGTGTCCGTGATATAGTGATCGCTTGTTATTTTGACCGAAGTGCTCCGAACGGTTTCACCGGCAGCGATCGCTGGTGAGAGTAGGGAAAGTAGCAATAGGATACATAGAAGGGAGGTTAACAATGCTTTTCGCATAAAATAGATCGATCCTTTCTCTTGGGCAAAGGTATCTGTGAAATAGCCGTTTTGTTCTACCGAATTCTGAACGGTTACAGTGTTTCGATCCTTTTGCTGCTTGCCAAAAACGTCATCCTGTCCTGAATTTTCTGCGTGCCGTGTCTCCTTTTATGCCCGCCGTGATCGGAGGTGATGAGGATGAGCCAATCCTCATTCTCATAAGTATCGCGCGCACGGACACGCTCCATCAGCTCATATGCGCATCGGTCGCAATCGGAGATGCTCTTTGTATACAAATAATTGTTGTTGGTGAAGGAAACCCCGTGGCCGCAGCTATCCGGCCCCTCGTAGACACCGAAAATACAGTCCACATCCGCGTCGATTGCGCGCAGAAGTTGACCGTGCAAATCATTTTCACTTTTGCAGTGCAGGTATTCGAGCGGCAGGCGTTCTTTTTGGGCGGTTTCTATTTCGCCTTTATAAGTGTTGGCAAAGTGCGTTTCCCACAGGCCGTAGAAGCAGGCGGAAACGCCCCGGCGCGCAAGCTCCAGCAGGGCGGTTGGATACGCACTGTTCATCGTTTCCATCCCGTAAACCCCATGATCCCGCGCCCAGACGCCGGTTAATACGGAGGCCCAGCCCGGCGCGGTGCTCGTATCCTGCTTCGTTTGTCTATCGCCCGGCTCACCGCCCGCATAGGTCAGATATAGCCCCCCCTGCTCCTTCACAGCGCACACGGCGCTCAGGGGGCTGTTCTCATTTGTGACATCAAGTTTGGGGTCGCGGGATTTCACAAGGTTGAGCATCCCGTCCGCCCGCGCGCCGTCAAAGCCGACGATGAGCGCTTTTTTGCGTTTACCGCAATCCGTATCCGTGAAATGCTCGCGGACGAGGCGAGCCGTGACGGTTTGCGGATAGGCGGAAGCGACTGTATTTTCAAAAATACCGCTTTTCTGCACGGATTCGATATAGTCCTTTTCGGACTGCGTGGTATCGAGTAGCCAGGTGAGTTGTTGGGTCAGTGACATGGCATGGGAGCCTCCTGTAATGTGATTTTATGTCGCATCCAGTATAGACCAACGGCGCGGGAATAGCAAGCGGGAGGCCGCTGCTTTCTGGAAAAATGGTTGTGAAACGATTGCTTTTCAGCGGCGCAAATGGTATAGTAAGCAGAGTCAACTTTATGGGATGCGGGGGAAAAGAATGGGTAAAAACCGTGTGGGGTTCGGGCCCTGTGAGAAGAGGCTGTTCCTCCTTTGCTGGACGGCTTATTTTGCAACCTATATCTGCCGGCTGAATTTTTCGGCTGTCATGCCGGAGCTGAACACACTAGGCCTTTTCACAAAGGCGCAGATGGCTTCCGTCTCCTCTTGCTTTTTTATTACATACGGCGTGGGCCAGTTTATCAACGGCTTTTTAGGCGACCGGATCGCGCCGCGCCAGATGGTGTTCGGCGGGCTGCTGGTTTCGAGCCTGTGCAATCTCCTGCTGTTTTTTGCGCACGGCTACGGGGTGCTGCTGTTTTTTTGGGGGATGAACGGCTTTGTGCAGTCGATGGTATGGTCGCCGATCCTGCGCCTTGCGGGGGAGTATTATGATGAAAAGGGCAAATCGAAATTTGGAATTGACATCTCCACAACCGTGCCTCTTGGCACGCTCGCAAGCTATGGCGTGAGCATGCTCGCGCTGAAATTCCTCCCATGGAACGGTGTGTTTCTTGTGTGCGGCCTAATCGTGCTGGCTGTGAGCCTGGTCTGGTTCTTCGGCACGGGATGGCTGCTGCCGAAGATGGAAAGGGTCGCGCCGCCGCCTGCCGCACAGATGGCGCGGGCAAGCGGGGAGAAGCTGCCGCTGCGGCAGTTCCTCTCGCTCTTCGCATCCTCCGGGCTGATTCTGCTGCTCATCCCGATTGCGGTGCACGGCACGTTGAAGGACAGCGTAACGCAGTGGGTGCCCACCTATATTGTTGAAACCTTTGCGGCGGACAGCAGCATTTCCCTGCTGCTTACGATGATCCTGCCCATTGTCAATGTGGCGGGCGCGTACCTTGCAAAGTGGCTTAACCGCTATACCCGCAGCGAGCCGGCAACGGCAAGCGTGTTTTTTGCCCTTGCGCTGGGGCTTTTGAGCCTCCTGCTCTGCTGGGGCGACCGGAGCATGCTTCTCACGATCCTGTGCCTCGCGGGGATTACAACCTCCATGTTTGCGGTTAATGTGATGATGATCACGTTTATCCCGCTGCATTTCAGCCGGTATGGCCGCACAAGCTCTATGTCCGGTTTTCTTAACAGCGTGGCCTATATCGGGTGCGGAATTTCCAATTTTGGCACGGGATACCTGCTCAACCGCTTTTCCTGGGATGCGACGATTTTTATGTGGATCGCGCTGGCGGCCGTTGCGATTGCGCTGTGCCTTGCAACCATCAGCGTTTGGCGAAATTTCCAACAGAAAGAAACCAATTTGATTGAAGTGCGATAAAGCGCAAATAGAATTCCGAAAGGGTGTTATCTATGCTCGAACAATCATTAAACGGCGCACGGGGCGTCTGGCAGTTCCGTGAGGCGGGGCAGGGGGAGTGGATGCCCGCCGAAGCGCCGGGCTGCAACTATGGCGACCTGCTGGCGCTCGGCAAAATCCCCGATCCCTTTATCGGGCAGAATGAGGAAAAAAGCAAATGGGTGGCGGAAAGGGATTGGGAATACCGCCGCGCCTTTTTCGTGGACCAGGCCTTGCTGCAAATGGACGAGGTGTTTCTCCACTGCGAGATGCTCGATACGCTGTGCGAAGTGTTTGTAAACGGCATTCTTGCAGGCCGGGGAAAGAATATGCACCTGAGGTATGACTTTTCCGTGAAGCAATATCTGCGTGAAGGGGAAAACGAGGTGCGCATCGTGTTCTTCTCTCCGCTTCAGTTCCTGCGGGAGGAGGAGAAGCGCGAGCACGTGCCCGGCTGCCCGCAGAGCGTGCCGGGTGTGCCCCACATCCGCAAGGCACACTGCCATTTTGGGTGGGATTGGGGTCCGACGATCCCGATCAGCGGAATAACGCGTGATATCTCCCTGCACGGCTATCAAACGGCCCGTGTGCGGGAATGCCAAATCCGCCAGAACCATCACGACGGCGTGGTGGATTTGACCGTTGCGGCCCGCGCCGAAGCGGCTGGCGATGCAACGGATCAGGCACTTTCCTTTGTTTTCACGCTGCTGTCTCCCGCCGGGGAAGAGCTGGGCCGCAAAACGGCGGCGGGGCCGAAGGCGGAATGTGCCTTTACGGTGGAAAACCCACAGCTCTGGTGGACGAACGATCTTTCCAACGCGGAAATCCAGCCGCTCTATACCGTGAAAACGGAGCTTTGCGCAGTTAGCGCAGGGGAGACGCTCGACGCCGATACGAAGCGCATCGGCCTGCGCACCATCGTGCTCAACCGGGAAAAGGATCAGTGGGGGCACAACTTCCAGTTTGTGTTAAACGGCGTGCCGCTGTTCGCCAAAGGCGGCGATTATATCCCGATGGATTCCCTCATCACCCGCGCGGGCGATGATAAAAAGAGGCAATTGCTCCAGGATTGCCGGCATGCGCATATGAATATGATCCGCGTCTGGGGCGGCGGCTATTATGAAACGGATTCCTTTTATGACATCTGTGACGAATACGGCATCCTCGTCTGGCAGGATTTCATGTTTGCCTGCGCGCCATATCCGTTTTATGAGGATGCATTCCTTGAGAGCGTGAAGGAGGAGATCACCTGCAACGTGCGGCGGCTGCGCCATCATGCGAGCCTGGCCCTCTGGTGCGGCAACAATGAGATTGAGGATATGTCCATGGGCTGGAAGGCCTATATCAAACTGAACCAGTGGACGGAGAAATTTTTCTATCAGATCCTGCCCGATTTTGTGAAAAAGCTGGATGATCAAACGCCGTTTATCTCTGCTTCCCCTTGCGGCACGGGCTATATGCAGGGGATCCACAGCGATGATGCGGGCGACACGCACCTGTGGCAGGTCTGGCACGGCTTGCAGCCCCTGAACTTCTACCGCAGGCATTTAACGCGCTTTTGCAGCGAATTCGGCCTGGAATCCATGCCGAGCATCTCTACAGTCAATTTTTTTGCAAAGCCTGCGGATAAGGCGCTGACAAGCGACGTTTTTAACGCCCATCAGAAAAGCCCCAGCGGCAACAAAAAGATGATCTATTATATCGCCTCGCAGTATCTCCTGCCAGAGCGGTTCGACGATTTGTTGTATCTCACGCAGATGATCCAGCTTGAGGGCGTGCGGGACGCAACCGAGCACTGGCGGCGCAACCGCGGCCGCTGCAACGGCTCGCTCTACTGGCAGCTCAACGATTGCTGGCCCGTGTGCTCCTGGGCGGGGATCGACTATTTCGGCCGCTTTAAGGCCCTGCACTACGGCGCGCGCCACTTCAACGAGCCGGTGATGGTTTCGATTGAGGATACGAAGGAGGAGCTTCGACTTTTTGTTATCAATGACAAGGCGGATCCCTTTACGGGATCGCTCTCCTGCAAGGTGTTCCGGTTCGATGGGACCCCAGTGTTTGAGAAACATTTCACGGTGAACGCCGCCGCGACGGACGTGGCCCGTGTGGTGCGCATGGAATGCAAGGCGCTGCTCAAGGGCACGCCCCGTGCGGACTGCGTGTTCATCGCACAGTTGAACGGCGCGGACGGAGCAACCGTTTCCCGCAAGACCGTGCTCTTCCAAAAGGAGCGCGATTGCCGCCTGCCGAACTGCAAGTTTGATTTTGACGTAGCAATGGAGGGCGGACAGGCGAGTGTGACGGTTTCCTCCGACACGTTTGCGCGCAGCCTGTTCATCGACAGCCCGCTCTTTGACGGCAACCTGACGGATAATTTCTTCGACCTTCTGCCGGGCGAGCGGGTCACGGTGACCGGCCCGGTCAAGGAGGGTGCTACGGCGGCGGAGCTGCGCCGGAGCCTTACGCTGCGCAGCGTGGGGAATATCACAGAGGTGAAGTCAAAGCGCAACAGCCAGCTTCAGGCTCTGGGCGTGAAGCTGATTCCGATCAATTTTGTGAATTGGGTTTACCGGGCGATTGTTGGGTAATAGGTGAATTTTGGTTTCATAAATCCGTCCGCCGGATTCGTTTGGATTCCGGCGGACGTGATTTTTGTGATGGTTGAGCTAAGTTTCAATTTATTGGCTGATATAAGCATCAGTGCACAACGGTGAACACTGCCGTCAGGGCGCGCCTTGACGCACGTTGGCTGCGTTCTCGGGCTCGACTGGCGTCAGCCAGCCGTCGCCCTGCGGCCTTGTCATCCCGCGCAGCTTCTGCTGAAAACAGAGAAACTGCGCCTCTAGGTCTGCCCGCGTGGGGAAATCCTGTCCGTCCGGTATGGAGGCAGGCAGCTTGGAGAGAAGGATTTTCTGCGGCAGTTCGTCATCTATAATGGCAAGCGTTATGCCTTTACACAAAAGCGGGTGTTGACGCTGGAGCGCGGGCAGCGCGCAAGGCTGCCGGGTCGCGGGCGAAATCCATTTGCCCGGCGAGCTTTCCCCCGGCTCGTATGAGCTCGATCTGTTTACGGTGGACGGGCTGGACGGCGCGTCGGTGCTGGGGGACGAGGGCTGCTTTGCCTGCGCGATGCGTGCGGATAACGTTGATTTCCAGGCGATCTGCTACGATAATGAGTGATCCGTTTAAAGCCCCCGAATGATCCCGCAGGAGGCTTCTTTATGTTTGAAAAAAGCCAGGTTTAGTAGTGATAACTTTTTGCATCCTTCATGATTTATGGTATAATAGCTTCAAACATTTTGTTTGAAGCATTGGAAAAATGGTTGTCGGCGCGAAACGCCTCCTGCCGCAGAGCGGCAACGCCATTTTTCGCAGAGATTATCCTATGTGCGTAAGCTTCAAACATTTGAAGCATTGGAAAAATGGTTGTCGGCGCGAAACGCCTCCTGCCGCAGAGCGGCAGCGCCATTTTTCGCAGAGATTATCCTATGTGCGTAAGCTTCAAACATTTGAAGCATTGGAAAAATGGTTGTCGGCGCGAAACGCCTCCTGCCGCAGAGCGGCAGCGCCATTTTTCGTAGATGGTTTTTGCATATGCTATACTATAAATCGCAATTTTGAAGCCTGACTTTCGGCAAAGGAGATTTTCATGAAGCTATTAGTCATCGACGGCAACAGCATTCTCAACCGCGCCTTTTATGGCATCAAGCTGCTTACCACTAAGGACGGACATTTTACGAATGGGATCTACGGCTTTCTCAATATTTATCTGCGGCTGAAAGAGCTGTGCGCGCCGGATGCGGTGGCCGTTGCCTTTGATTTAAGAGCGCCGACCTTCCGCCATCAGATGTATGGCGGATATAAGGCCCAGCGCAAGGGAATGCCGCCGGAGCTCGCGGAGCAGCTTCCGATTTTAAAGGAGCTGCTGTCCGCGCTCGGCCTCGCCGTGGTGGAATGCGAGGGCTACGAAGCAGATGATATCCTCGGCACGCTTTCCGCCCAGTGTGGGGAGAGCGACCTGTGCTACCTTGCCACTGGCGACCGGGATTCCTTGCAGCTTGTGGGAGAACGCGTGCACGTCCTGCTTGCTGCTACAAAGATGGGCAAGCCTGTCACAACAGAGTATGACGAGGCGGCCATCCGGGCGGAATACGGCGTAGAGCCGCGCCAGCTCATCGAAATCAAAGCGCTGATGGGCGATTCGTCGGATAACATTCCCGGTGTGGCCGGCATCGGGCAGAAAACGGCGATGGACCTCATTCAGAGATTTCATTCGCTTGATGAAATTTATGAAAATTTAGAAACGATCGACATAAAGCCTGGTGTGCGGGCGAAGCTCCAGAAGGATCGGGACATGGCCTTTTTGAGCAGGACGCTCGGCACGGTGTGCCGTGAGGCGCCGGTGGATTGTGATATGACGCATTATGTGCCCGCCCTGCCGGACAGCGCGGCGGCTATGCGGCTGCTCGCAAGTCTTGAAATGTTCCGCATGGCGGAGCGTTTTGGGCTTGACCCGAACGCCGTGCCCGTGGCGGAAGAGACAGAGCAAAAGCCAGAGGAATTTACTGTGGTTTCCGGCAAGGAAGCGGACGCCAACGCGCTCCTTTCCCGTTTGCGCGAAGGAGGGGAGGCCTATTTTCTCGCCTCCATTTTGGAGGGCGCGATTGATCGGATTTCTGTGGCGGAGCCGGAGCGGCTGACTGTGCTGACGGCACAAGAAGAGGGCTTTTCCGAATTTGCGGCGGCCCTTTTTGCCGACCAAAACATTCAAAAGCATACGCATGATGTGAAGGCGCTGTATGCAGCGGCAGAGCGGCTGGGTGCGGCGCTCGTGAATGTGACGATGGATACGATGCTTGCGGGTTATCTGCTCAATCCCTCTGCCTCCGGCTATGATGTGCTGCGCCTTGCGCAGGAATATGGCGTGCCGGTTCCACCGTGCGAGCAGGCGGCACAGGAGGAGCGGGAGGCGTTGCAGCAGGCGGCGGTTTTGCGGCGTTTGTGTGAGAAGCTGGAGCTTCTGGTGGAGGAGAATGGCCAGCAAAAGCTGCTGCACGAGGTGGAAATTCCGCTTGCCCGCGTTTTGTCGGGCATGGAGCAGGTGGGGTTTGAGGTAGATCGCGGTGGGATTGAATCGTTTGGTGAAATGCTTTCCGACCGTATTGGCAATATCGTGCAGGAGATTTATAATGCCGTCGGCTATGAATTCAATTTGAATTCCCCCAAACAGCTCGGCGAAGCGCTGTTTGATAAATTGGGCCTGCCTGCCCGCAAAAAAACGAAGAGCGGCTATTCTACCAACGCGGAGGTGCTGGAATCGCTTGCAAACGAGCACCCGGTTGTGGAGCGGATTCTCGAATATCGGACGCTTGCAAAGCTCAAATCGACCTACTGCGAAGGCTTGATCAAGGTGATCGCCGCGGATGGCCGCATCCATTCCACGCTTAACCAAACGGAAACGCGCACGGGCCGCATCTCCTCCACGGAGCCGAACCTGCAAAATATCCCGGTGCGGCAGGAGCTGGGCCGAGAGATGCGCCGCTTTTTCCGGGCGAAGGAGGGCTGTGTGTTGGTCGATGCGGACTATTCGCAGATTGAGCTGCGCGTGCTCGCCCATATGGCAGATGATCAGGCGATGATCGACGCCTTCAACAGCGAGGCGGACATCCACACGATCACAGCCTCTCAGGTGTTTAACATGCCGTCCGAGCTGGTTACGCCCCTGATGCGCAGCCGGGCAAAGGCGGTGAATTTCGGCATTGTCTACGGCATCGGCGCGTTTTCCCTCGCAAAGGATATTGGTGTCACACGTAAGGAAGCGGATCAGTATATCAAAGGATACCTTGCCCACTATGCGGGCGTGCAGCGTTATATGGACCGCGTTGTGAAACAGGCAAAGGAGCAGGGGTATGTTTCCACGCTCTTTGGCCGCAGGCGTTATCTGCCGGAGCTGACGGCCTCCAACGCCAATCTGCGGGCCTTTGGCGAGCGGGTGGCGCGCAACATGCCGATCCAGGGCACGGCGGCCGATATCATCAAAATTGCTATGGTGAAGGTGGATGAACGGCTGCGCAGGGAAAATCTGCGCGCCCGCCTCATCATGCAGGTGCATGATGAGTTGATTGTGGAAGCGCCGGAGAAGGAAGCGCAGCGCGCCGCCCGGATTCTCAATGAGGAGATGGAGGGCGCGTGCAAAATGCGTGTGCGGCTCAAGGCAGATGTGCATCAGGGCAAAACCTGGTATGACGCAAAGGGGTGAGGCTTGGTGATCCGGCCGTTTGCAGAAGTAGATTTGGATGCGGTGATGGAAATCTGGCTTTCCTCCAATTTGCAGGCGCATCCCTTTATTGTGCCCTCCTATTGGGCGGAACACCTGGAAGAAGTGAAACGCCTGATCCCGCAGGCAGAGGTTTATGTGCATGAATCAGATGGAGTGGTGAACGGCTTCCTCGGCCTGACGGAGGCGGGGAATATTGCCGGGCTGTTCATCTCAGAGCAGGCGCGCGGGCAGGGGATTGGAAATCGGCTATTGAGTAAAGCAAAACGCCTTTACAGCACTTTGCTTCTCACGGTTTACGAAAAAAATGTGCGTGCGGTACATTTTTATCAGCGTGAAGGGTTTCATCTTGTCGAAAAAAGGGAGGATCCAGATACAGGGCAAATCGAATACAGGATGCGATGGAAAAACGCTCGCATTCATACGGTGGAAGGGGGAGCGAAGATGGGGCCAATTGTCTATGTTGGGCAAAAAAACACCATGCATAGTGTGATTGCGGCGGCCGTCTGCAATGAAATGGCGCAGCGTTGGCGCCTTGCCGGGCTCTGTGCGGTAAGCGCCGGGCTGGCGGCCCAAAAGGAGACGGTCGTCTGCCCGGCAGCGGTGCAGGCTGCGCGGGAGTTTGGGTTGGAGATTTCAGCCCACCGTGCCCAGCCGTTATCGGATGAGCTGATCAGAGAGGCGGGCATGCTCGTAGCGCTGAACCGGGCGGATTACGAGGCCCTCTTAAAGCTTGCGCCTCCGGATCGCGTTTATTTGCAGGAGAGCGGGAAGGATTTATCCGCGGGCGACGTCTGGGCCTGCCGCCGTAGTGTCGATCAAGCGTTCGACGGCTTTCAGGATTTATGGCTTACCCTGCGGGGCAGAATGTAAAGGGGTCATGCGATGGCGGATTTTTTTATTGACCCGATGCGGGAAGAACATATTTGGGAGATTGCCCGGCTGGAAGCCGTTTGCTTTTCCTCCCCGCGGCCGGCAGAAGCGCTGCGCGCGGAGCTCACGAACGATACGGCGTTTTTTTTCACCGCTGTATGTGAGGGCACAGTAGCGGGCTATGCCGGGATGCACTGCATTCTGGATGAGGGCTATATCGACAATATCGCCGTTTTTCCTGCCTACCGGCGGCAGGGGATTGCAGGCGCGCTGCTGAGTGCACTGGAAGGCTGCGCACGCATGCGCAACATTCGTTTCTTGACGCTGGAGGTGCGCGCTTCTAACGTGCCGGCCATTCGCCTGTACCGAGGGTATGGTTATGGAGAGGTGGGCCGCAGGCCTCATTATTACAGCAGGCCGCAGGAGGACGCCCTCCTGCTGACAAAATACTTATGAAAAGAGATGATCCGGTAAAGATGGAATTGATCCTCGATGGAATCCAAAAGAAGTTTGGGGAGAAGGAAGTCCTGCGGGGTGTTTCCTTCCCGTTTGAGCAGGGCAAGATCTATGGCTTGCTGGGCCGTAACGGCGCAGGCAAGACGACGCTTTTCAATTGCCTGAGCAATGAGATTTCGATGGATGCCGGCACGGCCCAGCTCAAAGATGTGTCCGGCACGTTGCGGGCGCTCACACCGGAGGATATCGGCTATGTTTTTTCCACGCCGATTCTGCCGGATTTTTTAACCGGCCGCGAATTTTTAAAATTTTTTATGGAGATCAACCGCGATAAAATTCGATCCGATCAAACGATCGACGATTATTTCGATTTGGTAAAAATCGACAGAGAGGACCGTGATCGGCTCATCAAAGGCTATTCCCACGGCATGAAGAATAAAGTGCAGATGCTTTGCTTCATGATTGCCCGCCCGCCGGTCATCCTGCTCGACGAGCCGCTGACCTCCTTCGATGTGGTCGTTGCGCTGGAGATTAAGCAATTGATCCGGGAGATCAGCGCGGAGCATATCATCATTTTTTCCACGCACATTTTGCAGCTTGCCACAGATTTGTGCGACGAGATTGTGATCCTCAGCGACGGCACGCTCGAGCAGCTCGACCACGCAATGCTGGAAAGCGGAAATTTTGAAGCGCAGATTATTGAAAAACTAAAGGATGAGGACGCCCATGAATAAGACGTTCCAAACAATTTTGCAGATTAAGGCGACCGTGAATGCGAACACCTTCCTTTATTATCTCAAGCGGCTGTGGGTCATTGGCAAGCACGTGCCAGACCGGGTTTATCGGGAAGAGGGGCTTAAAAACTTTCTCGCCGTATTGACAACAGTGCTTGGGCAATTGCTAAAGCTGTTTGGCAAAGCGGTTTATCTTGGCCTTGCGGCATGGCTCCCGTTAATGCTCGCGCTGGAAAAGGGGCTGTTGGAGCCTGCGCAGGCTCCGGCGCAGCTGGTCAATATCCTGTTTTTTCTCAGCTGTGTAGTAGGCCCGATGCAGGACAGTGCGGTTTTCGGCGTAACGCAGCAAAAATATATTGCGCTCAAATATATGAAAATGCCGCCGAGGCGCTATGTGTATGCGGATCTTATCATGCGCTATGTGCCGTTTTTCCTCTATTTTCTGCCGGTGCTGCTTGTGGCCTTCCTGCTTGTGGACGGAAGCGTCTGGCAGGCGCTGGGGAGCTTTGTTATGCTGTTTTCCTTCCGCTTCCTTGGCGAGGCGGTGCAGGTGTGGTACTATGAGAAAAAAGAAACGGTCCTCTCCCGCAAGGTCGGCCTTGTGTGGCTGCTCATCGGCATCTCCCTTGTGGGAGCCTATCTGCCGATTCTGCTGCGGGTAGAGCTGCCCACGATGTGGATTCTCTTCAGCATCCCCGGCGTGATCGCCATGCTTCTCATCGGCGCGGGGAGCTTTTATTATGTTATCTGGGGCTATCGGGGCTATGAAACAGCGTTCCTGCGCAGCGTCGATCAAAAGTTTTTGCTCTCTTCTATGGTGCAGGAGAGCAAATCAAGCGCGTTTTCCGATGTTGCCGTCAAGGAACAGGATCTGAAAACGGATCAAAAAGAAGTTGGGCGCCTTGTGCATTTGCAGGGCTACGCCTATCTCAATGCCCTGTTTTTTGCGCGGCACCGCCGCCAACTGGTAAAACCCGTGAAAATCCGGCTGCTTCTGATCCTTGCGGTGTTTCTGGGCGGGCTTGCCTTTGCCTTTCTCGACCCGGCAAAAGCACAGCAGGCAGCGGGGCAGATCGTTTCCTTTCTTCCGTTTTTTGTTTTCATCATGTATTTTATGTCCGTAGCAGATAAGGCCTGCCGCGCGATGTTTTATAATTGCGATATGAGCCTGCTGCACTATGGGTTTTATCGCCAGCCTAAGGTGATTCTCAAAAATTTTCGCTTTCGTCTTTTGCGTGTGGGGCTTTATGATTTTTTGATCGGCCTTGCGCTAAGCGCGGCTGTAGCGGGCTTTTGCGCAGCCGCCGGCGCGCCGTGGGTAACGCTGGATATGGCGATGTTTACGGCTACGATCCTGCTGCTTTCCATCTTTTTCACGGTGCACCACCTGTTCCTCTACTATGTATTCCAGCCGTTTACAACGGAGTTGAATGTGAAAAACCCGTTTTACCGCATTCTAAATATGGCGGTTTACATCCTGTGCTTCATCTGCATGGAGATCCGCACGGGCAGCATGGGCTTTACGCTCATCGTGCTGGGCTTCACAGCCGCCTATATTGCTGTGGCGCTGATTCTTGTATATCGGTTTGCTCCGAAAACGTTTCGGGTAAAATAATGGTAGAAGAGAAAGAAGATCTAGCGTGGAAAAATAAATTTTTCAAGTGGGAGTTTGTCCCTTCCGGTTGGCACAACCGGGGTTTTCTCTTCGCCGGAGCCGGGTAAATTCCAGTCTGTTCGAAAGGGTGGATTGTGTTATGAAACTGTTAGCGATTGAATCCTCCTGCGATGAAACGGCCGCCGCCGTGGTGGAGGATGGAAGAAAGATGCTTTCCAATATCATCGCGTCCCAGGTGAAGGAGCATGTTCGCTTTGGCGGCGTAGTGCCGGAGATTGCTTCCCGCATGCATGCGGAGGCTATCTCCGGCGTGACCCGTCGGGCACTGGCGCAGTCCGGCGTGCCGCTGGAGGCGTTGGATGGGATTGCCATAACCTATGCGCCGGGGCTGATCGGCGCACTGCTGGTGGGGGTCAATTTTGCGAAAGGCCTCTCGCTTGCTACCGGTTTGCCATTGGTGCCGGTGCATCATCTGCGCTCGCATATCGCGGCGAACTACCTGACGCATGAAAATTTGGAGCCGCCGTTTTTATGTCTCGTCGTCTCCGGCGGGCACAGCCATTTGGTAGAAGTGCTTGACTACACCCGTTTTTCCGTCGTGGGCCGCACGCGAGATGATGCGGCGGGGGAGGCGCTCGATAAAGCGGCGCGCGCGATGGGCCTGCCGTATCCTGGCGGGCTGAATCTTGACCGCGCGGCACAGGGCGGCGATGTGCATGCCTACCGTTTTCCACACCCACATGTGGATGGCAGCCCCCTTGATTTTAGCTTTTCCGGTCTGAAAACGGCGGTGGTCAACCTGATTCATAATGCGACGCAAAAAGGGGAAAAACTACCTGTGAAGGATTTGGGCGCAAGCTTTCTTTCCGCCGTGGTAGATTGCCTGTGCGACAATACAGAACGGGCGGCCGTTGAGCGTGGGCATCAAAAAATTGTGCTTGCAGGCGGTGTGTCGGCAAACTCGGTTTTGCGCGGGCGGATGGAAGCGCTCTGTGCCCGGCACGGCTGGCGGCTGTTTATGCCGGAAATTTCCCTCTGTGGGGATAATGCTGCCATGGTCGGCGCGCAGGGCTTCTATGAGCTGAGAGCGGGCAATGTGGCGCAAATGGATTTGAATGCTTGCGCGACAATGCCAATTGAGGCCTGAAATCGGCCGTTTTGCGCCTGATTTTGCAGGATTTCCGTCGTAGTTATTCATTTCAACGGAATAATTTGGCCCCTTATGACAAAGATTTAACATTTTAACGATTGATTGTTCACATCTGAGCGTGTATAATAACGAACAGTAGCCTAATAACGGCGGGAACCTTTTCCGCCTTACCCGAAGAAGTGAAAGGAGTTTACTATGATGGACGCACTTACCACGAACAAAAGTGTCCTCAGCTGGATTGAAGATAAGGTCAATCTGGTTAAGCCCGACAAGATCGTCTGGATCGACGGCTCCAAGGAGCAGATCGAGGCGCTGCGCGCAGAGGCTTGCTCGACGGGCGAAATGATTAAGCTTAATGAGGAGAAGCTGCCGGATTGCTACCTGCACCGCACCGCTGTCAACGACGTTGCCCGTGTGGAAGCCCGCACGCTGATCTGCTCGAAGAAAGAAGAAGACGCCGGCCCAACCAACAATTGGATGGATCCGGAAAAAGCCTATAAAATGCTCTATGACATCGCGCGCGATGGCTATAAGGGCCGCACGATGTATGTGATCCCTTATTCGATGGGGCCTGTCGGTTCCCCGTTCTCCAAGATCGGCATCGAGCTGACCGACTCGATCTATGTTGTGCTCAACATGTCCATCATGACTCGCGTTGGCAAGAATGTGCTGGAAGCGCTTGGCGACAGCGACGACTGGGTGCGCGGCCTGCACTGCAAGTGCCAGATCGATGAAGAGAAGCGCTATATCTGCCAGTTCCCGGAGGATAACACGATCATCTCCGTTAACTCTGGCTACGGCGGAAACGTGCTGCTCGGCAAGAAGTGCTTTGCACTCCGCATTGCTTCCTACCTTGGCCGCAAAGAGGGCTGGCAGGCAGAGCATATGCTGATCCTCGGCATTGAGAACCCGCAGGGCGAAGTGAAATATATCTGCGCTGCGTTCCCGTCCGCCTGCGGCAAGACCAATCTCGCAATGCTGATCCCGCCGGAGGGATATAAGAAGAAGGGCTATAAGGTCTGGTGCGTGGGCGACGACATCGCCTGGATCCGCAAGGGCCCGGATGGCCGCCTGTATGCCATCAACCCGGAGAACGGCTTCTTCGGCGTAGCGCCCGGCACCAACGACAAATCTAACCCCAACGCGCTCGCTTCTACGAAGAAGGGCACGATTTTCACCAATGTGGTGCATAACCTCGATGACAACACCGTATGGTGGGAAGGCCTTGATAAGAATCCGCCGGCGAATGCCGTCGATTGGAAGGGTAATCCCTGGAACGGGCAGACGTCCGACGTCAAGGGCGCGCATCCCAACAGCCGTTTCACTGCTCCCGCTGTGAACTGCCCCTGCATCAGCCCCGAGTTTGAAAATCCGCAGGGCGTGCCGATCTCTGCATTCGTCTTTGGCGGCCGCCGCGCAAAGCTCGCTCCGCTGGTGTATCAATCCCGCGATTGGAACCACGGCGTGTTCGTAGGCTCCATCATGGCTTCTGAAACGACGGCGGCAGCAGCAGGCGCGGTAGGCGTAGTCCGCCGCGACCCGATGGCGATGCTGCCCTTCTGCGGCTATAACATGGCTGACTATTGGCAGCATTGGATCGATATCGGCGCAACGCTCGACGCTGACAAGGCGCCGAAGATCTTCAACGTCAACTGGTTCCGTAAGGATGACGAGGGCAACTTTATGTGGCCAGGCTTCGGTGATAACCTGCGTGTGCTTGAGTGGATCATTAAGCGCTGCGAGGGCAAGGTAGACGCGGTGGAAACCCCGATTGGCTATGTGCCGGATCCGAAGGATATTAACCTCGAAGGCCTTGAGGGCGAAGTGACAATCGACTCCCTGAAGAGCATGCTGGATGTGGATAAGGCGCTTTGGAACGATGAGGCGGAAGGTATTGCCGAATTCTATGCAAAATTTGGCGACAAGGTTCCGGCAGAGCTTCAGAAGGAGCTTGCTAACCTGAAAGAGAATCTCCAGTAATCCTCCGTTTTGAAAAAAGCGAAATAATACGCAAAGGGTCGCCCCAGTTGGGGCGGCCCTTTGCGGCTTTTTCGGGGTGCGAAGCCCGTGTGTAACCACCATGTTTTCAATATGGATTTGTAGCATATTATAATAGCGTGGCGTAGGGCAGATGATTGCCTTGCGCCACGCCTGCTTTAGTTTCGGCCATGCATGACACAAGGAGGAGGTTCTTTTGGTTGCAGCTGCCCAGCTTTCCTGATAAAATAAAGAGAAATATTTGGAGAGGACGATTCGATGAAACAGGCGGTTTTGATTATGGTTGATACGCAGCGGCAAGATATGCTCAGCTGTTATGACGCCGATGCGGCCCCTACGCCCGTGCTTGATGCGCTCGCGCGCGAAGGGATGCAGTTTACCAATGGATACACCTGCCAGCCGGTTTGCGGCCCGGCGCGGTCCGCGATTTTTACAGGGCTTTACCCGCATTCCAACGGGATGATAGCAAACTCGATGCAACTCGGCGCAAACACCAAAACGGCTGGGGAATGGCTCAGCCCGCATGGGATTGAATGCGGCTATATCGGCAAGTGGCATCTCGACGGAGGTGATTATTTCGGCTACGGGAGATGCCCCACGGGCTACAATCCGGCGTATTGGTACGATATGCGCAATTTCCTCGACGAGCTGACCGAGGAAGAGCGGAAAAAGAGCCGCCAGCCGATGCAGACCCGCCTCGACGATCCCAAGGAGGAGGATACCTATGCCCACCGCTGCGCGGACCGTGCCATCCGCTTCCTGGAGGAATTCCGGGAGAAGGATTTCTTCCTGACTCTGTCGCTCGATGAGCCGCATGATCCGAGCGTGTGCCCGCGACGGTTTGTGGAGGCGCTCAAAAAGCAGAAGCTGAAATTTCATAGAACGCCGAATGTAAAATACAAGCTGAAAAACAAGCCTGACCATCAGGCAATCTGGGCGAAGGAGAGCGGCAAGCTCCCCTTCTGGGGCTTGCAAAAGGCGCTACAGCGGGGGATGCTGGCCTGCAACCTTTTTTGCGACTATGAGATCGGCAGGGTGTTGGATAAGGTGCGGGAGCTGGGGCTCGATCCACTGGTGATTTACACGGCGGATCATGGGGATATGTTCCTCTCGCATGGCATCATGGGCAAAGGCTGCGTGATGTATAACGAGGTCACGCGCGTGCCGTTCCTGATGAAGGGCGGCGGCTTTGCGCAGGGGAAAAATACAACCCCGGTTTCCCACATTGATCTGCTGCCCACTCTGATGGCGCATTTTGGCGTGCAAGTTCCAAAGATGATGCAGGGCAGCCCGCTGCAAGGCATAGGCTGTGATGAAAAGCGCGACATTTTTATTGAATTCACACGCTACGAGGTGGATCACGACGGCTTCATGGGCTTTCAGCCCATCCGCTGCATCTTTGACGGGCGGTATAAGCTGGTGATTAACCTGATGACCTCGGACGAACTCTATGATTTGCAAGAGGACCCCTATGAGCAGGAAAACCTGATTCTGGACAAAGCTTACGCAAAAATCCGCAACAATTTGCATGACAGGCTGATCGAGCAGATGAACGTAACACGGGATGTGTTCCGGGGCTATTACTGGCATTGCCGCCCATGGAGGCCGGAGGTGAAGCCGAGCTTCCGCCATACGGGCTATACCCGGCAGCTGGAGGAAGAGGACTTTACCCAGCTTGATTACAGCACGGGCCTGCCGATGCAGGGCGCAACGAGAGTCAAATAAAAAAGCAAAGAGCCCGCTGCGAAATGCTTTCATTTCGCAGCGGGCTCTTTCACGCGCTCGCAGTAAACGAGATAGCGTTGCCGCGTGGTGGGGTAGGGGTGGCAGGTGACAAGCGTGAGCAGGTCGCGGCCAGGCTGGATCAGCACCTTCTGCATTTCATCCGGCGCGATGATCTCTGTGTCCGTCACCCGGTAGTGCAGCACCTCGCGGAAGTTGGAGAGGGTCACCTCGTCTCCCTCTTCCAGCTGGTCGATATGGAGGAACATCTCCTGTGATGCAAGGCCGCGGTGCGCGGCGATGACAGCGTTGGTATCGGCCCCGCCGATGGGCAGCGAGGTTTGGGAAAGATGCGCAGCCCCTTTGCGCAGGTTTTCACGGCTTGCACCCAGATAGACCGGCAGTTGAACGCCAAGCTTCGGGATGGAGAGATAACCCACGATATTATCCGGCAGCCCAAATTGCTTTAAATCAAAGCTCGGCTGCTCATAAGCAAAGGGGTCGGTCAGCTTTTGCCCCTCGCTGTATAGCCGCTTGTTATAGGCCTGCATTTGCCGATAAAGCTCCTCCAGAGATGCATCGGCGGAGGGGTTCGGTTGTGATTGCTCGGAGCCGTAGCGCTGGCTGTCGATCGATTGGAGCGTATTGCGCGCCCAATTGCTCAAAACCGGATAGCACACAAGCCCAAGCCCCAACAGGAAGAGCAGAGCCGCGGCGATGCGCAGCCGCTTTTTTTGCGATGCTGTCATGCGCGCGGCCCCTTCCTTTTTTTCTTTTTCGCAAGCAGGATGATGCAGAGGGCGAGCAGGCATGCGGCGGCAATGGCGGCCAGAATCCACGGCCAGACGGCTTGTTCTGCCTGTGGCTGCACCTGAACGGCAGCGGCAGGTGCAGCCTCTTCGCCCGGCGGGGGTGTGGCAATTCGATGGCCGCGCACCAAAAGCCGATGCGAGTTGATCATATAGGGCGTGCAGGTCATCAGCGTCACATAATCCTTGCCGGGGACGATCTGCAAATCCGCTAGATTATCCGGCTCGATCACCTTGATTTGATCCACCTCATAGGCGAGCGTTTCATCCAACATATGGATGTAAAATTGGGCGCCCTCCTTGAGCTTTGGCAGCTTGTTGAACAGGGTGGAGGAGGGCAAGCCGCGGTGCCCCATCAGCACCGCATGCGTGCTTTCGCCGCCTATGGGCAGGGAGGAGCTCTCCAGATGGCCCACGCCCATCTCCAAAACCAGGTCGCTGGTGCCGTGATAAATCGGGAGGTTCACGCCAATTTCCGGAATTTCCAGATACCCCATCACATCCTGAAAGGAGAGCAGGCTATAATAGCCTGCGGTGGGCTCCTGCCCATCGGCCTGCGCCGCAGGCTGGGCCAGCTGGCCGTTATAGGCCCGTGCTTCCTCTTTCTTTTGTTCCAGCTGCGCGGCGTTTTCCGCTACCTGGCTGCGGTAGTCGGCAATGGCTTTGCTGTGGCTCCAATCCTCTACCTTGCTGCTGACGATGGGGTAGAGGATTAGCCCTAGCCCGATCAGGAAGAGGAGCAGGAAAATGCTGTTTTTCCATTTTTTCATGCGCGTTCGCCCTTTGCGTTTTGTTGCAGTGGTTTGGAATGGTTTGTGTGCCGGCGGGGAAGACTGATATCAGCCATTCCGGACGGAAAGCTTCCCCGCACGGCCTCCGCTTGGAAGGCGGCCGGAAATAATATCATCACTTTCTTTCAATCCACCGCAGGCCGGGCGGTTGAACGGCCGGCCTGCGACTACCTGCGCGATGCTTGCGCGGCTATGATAACGACAAAATTTCAACCCACGCCCCGTCCGGGGCGGCAGAAGGCCGCCTGAAAAGGATTTTTTCTTAGCATTTCTTTCAATCCACACGCTTTCCAGCATGACGGATGGCTTCAAAGGCTGCCGCGTTTTGTGCGCGGCAGCCTTTTCATGAGAAGCTTACACAGAAGGGAACAGGTCGCATTTGTTCCTGTGCGTTATGTGTTTCGGCTTTTAGGCTTCTGTGGCTTTCTTTTTGCGGGAGCGGATGTATAGCAGCGCCGCAGCGCCCATCAGAGCGATACCGCTGAAGGTGAAGATCAGCGTGCCGATGCCGCCGGTGATCGGGAGGGAGACGTTCGCCGTGTTGAGGATGGTGACCTCAGCGGTATAGTCTTTCTCAGTGCCCTCGATCGTAACCTCTACAACGCGGTTCAGCTGCTTGTAACCCGCAGGAGCCTTGGTCTCGACTAGGTAATAGGTGCCAGCGTTCATTGCGGAGAGGAGAAGCTTTGCATCAGCTGTGGTTGTGCCCGTGTAGAGCGCCGAGCTGAGGTCAAGCTCGCTACCCTCTTTAATCGCCGTTACCACTGCCTCGGCAGCGGCTTTGTCGGTGAAGAGTGCGAACTCTGCGCCAGCAAGCTTTTCCTGCTTGAAGTTCACCTTGTTGATCTCAACGCCATAGATCGGGGTGGAGACGGTAGCCTCATCTGTAAATGGTTCGCCTTCCTCAGCAATTGCGTTGAGCGTTGCCGTGTTGGTGACTTGGCCGAGCACAGCACCCTCGTTGATTGTGGAGCTGAAGGTGATCTCAAGCGCCTCATAGCTCGCAACTTTTTCCATGCCAGCAGCGGTCAGCGCAACGGTGAACTTGTTGGTGTTCGCGGAGTCAATCGTTAACGTGTAGTCCTCGCCCTTCGTCAAGGTAAGAGCCTCAGCGCTCTCCTTTGTAGCCTTTACCGCGATCGAATTGCTGGCCAGCGTGACCTGATTGGGGACAGGGTCAACGATTTCATACTTCTGATAGGTTGCAATGTTGGCGGGGAGATCAGTCGTAACCGTCCAATTCACGCCAGTAGCGCCCTCGGTCTTTACCGATTTTGCGATTGCATCATCGCTCAGCGTTTCGTAGTTCACGACGTTGCCCACATTTACAACTGCATCCGTTTGGCTGCCTTTTACAATGGAGAAGAAGTGCGGGGTTTTATCCAGCGCATGACCAGTAGGCGCCTTGACCTCGATCAATGCATAATCGCCCACAGGGATATTGGTGAATTTCACAAGACCGCTTGCGTCACTCATTGCATAAGCATTGCCTGTGTAAGTAGCATCAGTAGAGGGAGTGGCAGGGATTACGGCCTCTGTCACGAGCACAGGGTTGCTATCCTGCATAACCAGCGTGTAATCATCGCCACTCTTCGTAGCCTGATACAGGCCGAAGATCGCGCCAGGAAGCGCTTCCTTATCTTCGCCGACCTTATTGAGGGTCACCGTGCCGCGCGTGGTGAAGTTCTTCGGGTAAACATAAACGTCAGCCATCCAGCCGTCTCCCGTGGGGTTCGTCATCGGAAGATCGACGCAGAAGGGGGCGGTGCGGGTCGTGACATAGGCGGGGGCATCCGTCTCAACGATCAGATAGCGCTGATACATCTTGAGATTATCAAACACCAAAACGCCATCCTGACCTTCGACGGTATCCGTTGTGCCCTCGTCCACCTTATTGGCTTCAATCGCGACATTGGACACATCGCCATTCTCAGGAACGGTGTAGTTCGGATCCACTTTGTAGATCGTAAACGTAACGCCATTCAGGCCTTTACCGGCAGAAGTAATATTCTCTACCTCTGTGCCATCGTTTTTCAATGCGGGATCGGGATAGCTGCTGTTTTCGTCGCGATCCAGTTTGGTGATCGTGATGGAGCCCGTCTCAGGGAGGTTGTCAGAATTATAAACATTATCGTATGTCGCCACTACGCCGGTTGCGAGCATGGTTGCCGCCATGAGGAGGGCAAGCAGCAGGCAGCCGACTTTTTTCCATGAAAGTTTTTTCATGATGTACTCCTTTCAATCTCTTTTCCGTATTTTTTGTTGCCCGGGGTCTTTTATCTGCCGGAGCGATTCCCCCTTTCGCATATTCCTACCCTGCCCGGTGTTATTCCTCCCCCTTTTTGCGCTGCTTGAAATATAAGAGGGCAGCCGCGCTTGCGAGCGCCAGCCCGCCGGCGGAGAACCAGATAGCGCCCATGCCCCCAGCAACGGGCAGCTTCTCTTGCTCTTTATTAGGAATGGTAGCGGCCTCGCCGGTAGAATCCTCTCCTTCGCCGCCGGACGGCAATTGGATTTCATCGATCTTATCGCCCTCGACGTTATAGAAGGTTACCATGCCGACTTCGACCGTTACTCGAACAGGGTCAGTTGGGAGCTTGTAGCCTGCCGGGGCCTTTACCTCATAGAGCAGGTAGTTTCCAAATGGGATATCCGTGAAGGTGGCATTGCCATCTTGGCCGGTGGATTCGCCGTTATCCTGATAGGTGGGGTAGAGGGGCTTATCCACATTGGAATCCTTCACCCAGTCATCACCAGCAGGCCACAGCTCAAACTTCGCCCCCGCCAGCAGCGTATCATTCGAGTCCGCATCCACCTTGGTGAAGGTGAAGGATGCCACCTTCAGCGCATTGGTAATGGTGACGGTGGTTTGTTTGCTTGCTGTCACTGTGAGCGGAATTTGGCCTACTGCCTTGCCGTCATCGGTGGAAACAGAGTCTTTTTCCGCGTCCTCAATGGCGTATGCCTCCTCTGCATATTCGGGGGCGAGATTGACCTCGTCTACTTCAAAAGTAGTGCCCCATGGAAGTGGCATAATATAGATGGTTTCACCCGCCCGCATTTTAACGTAGCCCTGATCATCGGCTTGTTTCGGGTTTTCATTATCAATGCCGCCGCCTTGGGTTTGGCCGTAATAGACGCCGCTTGCATAGGGTTCGCCGCCGATCTTGATCGCCACGGTGAATTCGTCATCAGAGCTATGGCCGGGGGCCATTTCTTTTGTGATGACGAGGCTGTTCGCATTTTCAGCGTAAATGGCATTTTCGAAAAGGGCAAAAGGCGCTTCACCGACGATGAGATCGTCTACCCGATGCCCAATCACATTGCCGTGGTCATCGTAAACTTTTGTAACAGTATCCACAGAGGTAATTTCGTATTGGTCTGAATACGCGCCCAGCTCTGTCACTCGGTATTGCGTGGTGGCCTTTACCTTATCCGGAAGCTCCGCATATTGATTGTGCTGCAAGGTGAATTTGCCGTGTGTTGTGCTGCCCTCGCTGATGAGTTCTGCATCCGGAGCGCCAGGCGTACCGCGGTAAATCTTATAGCTGCCGCTATAAGGGGCATAGTCGCCATATGGCTGGCCGTCCTTATCCAGCGGTTTCACCTCTACCAAGAAATCAAACTTTGCATCGGAAAAATCAGGAACATTGGCTTTGGTAATTTGTTTGCCCACATAGATCGTATCATCCGGGATGGATTGCAGGTTAAATTTGATCTTGCAGTTGGAGCCGCCTGCGCCGCGCTCTAAGTAGTAGTAGTTGAAGGTGTGCGTGGTGTAATCCTTGAAAATCCACTGGCCCTTTTCGTTTTTCTCGAAGTTGTCGCGGAGATATTCATAAGATGCACCGTTGCGCCTCATGATGTTATAAAGGTTTTCTATTTTTTGATTATTGTTAGCTTCGTTTCCATTGACGTGCTCAATATACACCTCGCCGTCTGCAAAGTTGACGCTGCCCTCATAGGCGTCGTGGATACCGCCCATATCGAGCACTAAAATGCCGTCGATGAAGAGCCACACATCATCGTCGCCGCGGAACTCAAAGACCATATCCTGCTGCCGGTTGTTCCGGTCGGTGACCTTGCCATTTTTCGGCTGTAGGAATTGAAAATCCATCGTCATGCCGAAGTGGAAGTTTGCATTCCCACGCAAACTGTTTCCACGCTGGTCATCCAAATCATTGAAAGGCAAAAATTTGGGGTCGCTGGGCGCAGTCGCATTTTCCTTATAAGGCACACGATAAACGTTGAAATAATTATTTTCTTCGCGGTCTGTCTTTATGGATGCAAAGTTTTTCTCTGAGTCGTAGTAGTAATAGCCGTCATTATCGAGCTGGAACAGGTAGTTGACGTCCTCATATGCCGTCGTCATCGCATAGTTGAGGCCAGCATTATCAGGGTTAAACAGCTTACTGAAAGATGGATTGCTATTGAAAGTCCACGTCTGTCGGCCAGACTGATACGTTGTTGTCAGCTGGGGGTAGCCATCCTCACCAAGCTCGCCCTGTAGGATGCCCTGATAAACGCCACCGTTGGCCTGTGTGTACGAATTCCAGCCGATATCATTGTTAACGTCAATAGCCCCTGACCCTGTAAATGTAAACCAGTTTCTCCTATTATAGTTAAAAAGCCTATTTGCTCTTGAGCCGTCGTAATCAAACAAATTGATATGCACGCCCTTTGAGAGCGTATCTTCAGTCTCAACTGTATCGGGCGTTGCCCTTGGCGCTGCCGCCGCAGCGGCGCTTGCCATGCTCTGCTCCCTGTGGCCTGTGGACGAGGCCTCTGCCCCCTCCGACGGGGCGGCGCTTTGCGGGGCAAGATTCTCCGCCGCCAGATTTTCCGTGGCCAGGCTTTCCACGGCAGAGCCGCTTTCCACCGCGCCCCCCGCATAGGCGCTCGTCAACAGCATCGCCGCAATCAGTGCCAGCGCGCAGAGCCTGACCAAAATCCGGCGATGCGGGCCGCTTGATCTTTGCTTGCTCATTTGTTTTTCCTCCTTGCTGTATTTCATGCTACAGTTCCATTTCATTCCTTGTTTTATCTTGATAAAGCGCCTTGTGATCAGGGCTTTTTTGCATATTCGAAAATCCCGTTTCAGTTGATGATCTATAGAAAAGCGGAAAGGGAAGAGGTGTGAAGACCCTTCCGGTGTAACGGACCGGAGACGCACATGGCGTTTTCCGCTTTTCTGGCTGTTCAAAGCAGAGGTGGCAGCGGCAATGCGATGGAAGCATGCCGCTGTGTTTCATGCAGATGTTTTTTTTGGTGGATCGGAATCGTTGCTGTCGATGGAGGCGAGCGCACGCAAGATCGCCAACTCTCCCATCTGATACCGTTCCTCCAGAGATCGAAATAAGGCGTCAAATTCTTTTGCAGAAGTATCTTTTGATTGTGTCATAAACTCACCTGCTTTTTTTCGTATGAGTTGTAAACTCAATATACCATGTTTAACCTGTGTTGTCAACGAATATATTAGCGTAAAATTGTGTTTCCGATAATTTTTACTCATGGATTGTGTTATACTAATCCAAAAATCCGCGTAGCAATATCGTTTTCCTTTTGTATGGATTTCACCCTTCTTTTCCATTTTGGTCAAGCGTGATTTCTGGTATGATAGCTTCAAACAAAGTTTGAAGCATTGGAAAAATGTCTGTCGGCGCAAAACGCCTCCTGCCGCGGTGCGGCAACGCCATTTTTGCAGAGGAAGCTTTGTGTGTGGTATGATCATTGGCGGTACGGCCACGGGCGGGTTTGTTACAATCACAGAAGCTATTTGGCTCCGCACAATGTTGGAGGGATGCGGGGCCTGTGGTAGTGCTGCATTTCTATTTTGAAAGAAGGGGTATCAGTTGAAAGACCGTATCAAGGCGATTCGGATCGCTTTAAAGCTGTCACAGAGAGAATTTGGCGAGCGGCTGGGTGTGAGCCGTGATGTTATCAGCAACTTGGAATACGGCAGGGTTCAGCCGAAGGAATTGCTGCTCAGGCATATTTGTGAATTATACAGCGTCAACGAGGAATGGCTATTCCATGGTGAGGGCAGAATGTTCGCAGGCGATTCGTGCCCTGATCAACGGGTAGAGGAAGCGCTTCGTATTTTTAAATCCCTGCGGCCTGCGTTTCAGGATTATGCATTAGAGCAGATCAGGAGCTTGGTGAAGCTACAGGAGAACAACAAGCCGGAACAATAAGCGGCGCCAGAGCCGCCTGATGATGCATGAAAAAACAGGGCGCTCCCTTTTGATAAAAGAGGGAGCGCCCTGCGGCGGTTTGATGCAAGAAGGGAAACGGAAAAACAAGGGGCTGCAAAATGTTTTGCATTTTGCAGCCCCTTGTTTTTTTTCATGCGATGCGCTTTGCAACAGCTTTTTTTGCTCCTCTATTTCGGAAAGCTTAGCAATAATATTGCGCCTGTGCGTTCCACAGCTCATAATACGCACTGGATGGATCGCGGATCAGCTCCTCGTGCGTGCCAAGCTGAACAAGCTCGCCCTGCTGGAACACCGCGATGTGTTTGCAGAACCGGCAGGAGGATAGGCGATGGGAGATGTAGATCGCCGTTTTATCGCCTACCAGGCGGTTGAATTTGGAATAGATTTCATATTCTGCGATAGGGTCGAGCGCGGCCGTCGGCTCATCAAGCACAATAAACGGCGCGTTTTTATACAGCGCCCTGGCAAGGGCGAGTTTTTGCGCCTCACCGCCGGAAATCTCCACGCCGGTTTCCTCCACATCCTTGTAAAGATAGGTATCAAGCTGCTGCTCCATCCCGCGGACGTCGTCCGCGATGCCCGCTTCCTCCAGACAGGCCCAGACGCGCGCTTCCTCGTATGTATCGGCGACGGAGACATTCTGCGCCAAAGGGAAGGAGAACATGCTGAAATCCTGAAATACCACGGAGAAGAGCTGCCGATAAGCGGCATCGTCATATTCGCGGATATTGACGCCGTTTAAAAGAATTTCGCCCTCCTGTGGGTCGTAGAGGCGGCATAGGAGCTTGATGAAGGTCGTCTTTCCGGAGCCGTTGCGCCCAACGACGGCGAGCTTCTCTCCATTTTCCAGCTTAATAGAGAAATTCTTCAGCGCATAGGTTTCCGATTCCGGGTATTTGAAGCTAACATTGCGGAATTCAATGGAGACCGGCGTATCCATCTGTGGCAGGAGCGTGCCGTCCTGCTTGCCGGATTCGGTGTGGAGGATGTCAAAATAATAATCGAGTGTGGGGATAATCTGCGGGATTTGCCCGGTGGTGTTTGCAATGGCGGTAACGCCCTGCACCACCTGCATGAAGCTGCCCGTATAGCATACGAGGCTGCCAATGCTGAATAGGCCGATGAGCCCCTTGAGCCCGATAAAAAGGTAGATGCCGAAGCCGATCACCGCGCCGATGATTGCGATCAGGGAGCTGGATTTGGCGCTGTTGGCGGCGATTTTTTTCTGGATAGCAATCCCCTCGTTGAGCAGCTGCTGCGTGGCGTCCTTTTCAATAATCAGCTGCTCCTGATAGGTGCGGATCTCTTTGCCGGTTTTATAGTCGGCTATCATTTCTGTGTAATAGTCGTATAACCGATCGAGCCCCATATACTGCTCGCTCAAACGGAACCATTCCTTGCTGATTTTGCGGCTGATGATCAGGATGATCCCCACCGCGACCCCAATGGCGGCGAAGAGGGCAACCGCAAACCATGGCGATTCTACAAAGGTTTCGCCGCCCTTGAAGCTGATTTTGAGCAGGGGGAAGAGCAAAACCAGGGCAAACGCCAGAGTGGTTGCGCCCGATACCCAATGGGAGAGCATCCAGCTCAGGCGGTAAAGGGAAGATCCTGCTTTATCCATCGCCTCCTGATGCTTATGCAACAGGGTTTGGAAAGCGGGGCTTTCCAGTTTTTCATAATCCAGCGTATAGAGCTTGCGGATGACCTCGCCGCGTTCCTTATTATAGAGAAGGCCGCGCGACATATAGTAACGGTTCTCCAGCGTGCGGGAGGTAATGAACAGGAACAGATTGATCGCCAGCGCCAGGGCAACGAATAGGCTCAGGGTTTTCATCTCCCGTGTGGTGGAAAGAATATCGATGATCCGGGAGGAAAAATAAAGGTTTACAAAGGGAAGGGCGGCTTTGGTAACGCCGCTTGTCAGCGTCAGCGGGATCAGCTGCGGCTCAAGCCGATGGATTTCCCGGAAGCCTCTCCCGATTTTTTGGAGTGTGGTCATCGCTTTCATATTAATCATTATTCCTTTCCGGATGTTTTGTGCGGTTTTGCAAAGCAAAATTGCCGCCGCTGTTTTTGCGGCAAAGGCACAAAACTCCAAGTTTGAAAGTTTACTTTCAAACTATGACCTCCTCTCGTTCGGCCTGCGCGGTATGTTCTTCTTTATAGTAATGGCTTTGAATTTGGAACATGCGCCAATAGGCGCCGTGCATCGCCATCAGCTCCTCATGGGTGCCCATTTCAGCAATCCGGCCGTCTGCGATGAAAAGGATCCGGTCGCAGAAGCGGGTGGAAGAAAGCCGGTGAGAAATGAAGAAAGAGGTTTTATTGCTTGTCAGCGCATTGTATTTTTGATAGAGTTCATTTTCTGCAATCGGGTCGAGCGCCGCGGTGGGCTCATCGAGCACGAGCACCGGCGCGTCGTGATAAAGGGCGCGCGCAAGCAGGAGCTTTTGCTGCTCGCCGCCGGAAAGATTCACGGCGTTTTTATGCACTTGCTTGACCATTTGTGTTTTGCCCTTTTCCGGCAGTTGCTCAATACGCTCCCATATCCCGGCTTGCTTGAGCACAAGCGTGAGCCGGCCATAATCGATCTCTTCCTCTTCGCACAAGCATACATTCCGATCGATGGACATCGGCAGGAAGTTATAATCTTGATATACGGCGGAGAACAAGGAATAGTAGGCGTCCCGCCCGTAGTCGGAGGAGGGGATTCCATTTACTAACACGCGGCCGTTCGTCGGCTGGTAAAAACCGCACAGGATTTTGATACAGGTGGTTTTGCCAGCGCCATTTTCACCAACGATGGCAATCTTTTCACCCGGCTGGACAGTAAAGCTCATTTGCTTAAGCGTTAGGCTTTTGCTGCCCTGATAGCGGAAGTCCACGTTTTCAAAGGTGATGGAGCAGGGCTGCGCCCCTTTGGCGGGCAGGGCAGAGGCGCTTTGCAGCCGTGGGCGGTCCGGCATTTCTAGAAACGCGCGAAAGTGGTCGCATTCCGTGGCCACCATATCAAGATTTTGAAGCTGCTGTGTGATGCCGAGAATCCATGCCGCAAATCCTGTGACAATGCCGAAATAGAAGATAAAGTCGGAAACACCCATTGTTCCTGCTAAAACACTGCCGATCAGATAGATGTAGGCCACTGCTTCGCGCAGCATGGAGAGCAGCGCACGGCCCGCGCTGAACGTGAACACCTGCCGCGTATATTTGCCGATCACTTTGGTGTAGGTAGCAGTCAACTGCGCAAGGATGAGCAAAAACCAATCTCCGGCGCCATAGAGGCGGATATCCTTGCCGGCGGAGAAGTTGTGCGCGTTTTTATAAAGGTAATCAAACCGGACCCAAAGGGGATTGTTTTTTTTGCGCGTATCCAGTTCCGCCTTGGCAGTGTAGCGCACTAGGAAGAACTCCCCGACGCATGTAACAGCAATCAACAGGAGCATCGTGGGGCGCAGCGCGGAAAGAACCGCGAGGTAGGAGACGATACCGGTGGCATTGGCGCAGAGGCTCACGATAATTTCATACAATGCCTGGCTATCGGAATAACGCCCATACAGCGCAAACCCACGGCCGCGTTCGAATTTTTCCCTGCCTTCCATACTTTCCATGTTTTCATAATCGGCCGTCATAGCCTTGCGAAAGGTGAGGATACTGTAGCGGATCGCTGCCGCTTGGGCGACGCCGGTCATTTTGCCCTGTAGAAACGGATCGATCCAGCTCAGTGCAGCGACCAGAGCCGACATGACTGCAATCAGCCCGATCATGGTGGGAACCGATACATTCTGTGTAATGCAGTCGATCATTAATTTGGGGATGAGTGCCGTAAGCATCGGCAACAACACCAATGCTGGAACACGCAGCGCACAGAACCATATGCTTTTTCGATCCCATTCCCACCAATTGTGCAGCATATACCGCACATTTTCTCGCGAGGAATGCAATTTTTTCTCCACTGGATGCGCCTCCTTAGGATTCAATTTGCAACAATACGAAGAACCGAACATTCGTATCATAGCGTATAGAATATAAAAAGTCAAGTAAATTTAACCAATAATTTAAAACTATTGTTAATAAAATAAATCAATTGATTAAATAATTGACAAACATGATAAAAAATCGAACAACTCTAGATGTTGCGAATTGAATTTTTAATCATAATTATAAAAAATAGCTGGTAGCTATATAAATAATTATATTATATATTTATGAGATGATGATATTAGGAAGGTTGGATTTGTTACTCGCTGCGCTTCGTAATAAAAAAATAGCCGGTAGTTAACTGCTTGCGTAAGCGATACATATCTCTGTGATCTATGTGGTGGTGGCGGGCTTTGCTTTGTTACTCGCTTCGCTCGTAATAAAAAATAGCCGGTAGTTAACTGCTTGCGTAAGCGATACATATCTCTGTGATCTATGTGGTGGTGGCGGGCTTTGCTTTGTTACTCGCTTCGCTCGTAATAAAAAATAGCCGCTGGTTTTCTGCATGGATGGGCAGTGTGTATATTTACGATCTGTGTAGTTATGGAGGGCTTTGCTTTGTTACTCGCTTCGCTTCGTAATAAAAAATAGCCGTGAGCCGACTGCTTGCGCGAGGTTGCGGCAGGCCTTGCCTCGAAACCGGGTCTTCGGTTGATGTGGGAAGCACCGCAGGGGCGAACTGCGTTCGCCCGCTTTTGATCCTTGTGTAAACAAATGCGGATTACCGTAATAACCCTGGATTGTAGGCGAACACAGTTCGCCTCGAACACAGTTCGCCTCGAACACAGTTCGCCTCGAACACAGTTCGCCTCGAACACAGTTCGCCTCGAACACAGTTCGCCTCGAACACAGTTCGCCTCGAACACAGTTCGCCCCTACGCCGTCAAAAAATAGCGGGTAGCTGGCGGTTTCCTTTGCCTTTTATGAAAAAAGATACATAATGGGAAGCGGCAAAGTCACTGCCGGAAGCACAGAAGAGAACACAAACAATACTTTTCTCGTTTATTTACTTGTTTTTTCATGTTCAGCATGATAAAATAACATGAAACTAGACAGAAAAGGAGCGATATGTATGGGGAAATTGAATCAAATCGACAAAAAGGCCGAAAGTAAAGGCTCAGGCGTGGTAACGCTTTGGCAATTTATTAAGTTTATCTTTGTGAGCTTGGGCGCCTGCATTGTGCAGTTTGGGTTGGTGAACCTACTGCCGTTGGTATTCCGCAGCCTCTATGACACACCTTGTGATTTCTTTGTGTTTCATTATCCGGTGTCGGATGGGGGGCTTGGCTATTTCCTTTCCTTTGCAATTTCCAACATAGCGGCCCAGATCGTGGCATTTTTCATTAATAAGGAAAAAACCTTCAATTCCGGCGCAAATACGAAGGTTGTCCTCCCGATTTACGTTGTTTTTACCATTGCCTTGATCTGCTTCTCCCAATGGCTCAATCCCACGATATACGGTTGGATTCTCAATGAGATTGGCTGGTCGGAGGCAGCCGCAAGGAATATTGCGACGGCCGTTTGCTCCGCGTTGCAGTTCTTCCTGTATTTCCCGGTGGATAAAATTCTTTTTCATAAAAAGAAGGAAGCGGACGTAGAGGAAAAAGAGAAAGCCAAAGTCTAATTTTACCGTGCAGCCGGCTAACGCGGTGTAAAGCGGCTCAGGCGCTTTGCAGTGTCATCCGGTTTTGGATGGGAAAACACAGCGTGGCCACATGCTTTTGATTGATCGGACAGGAGGTTACATATGGCGCTGCAATATGCAGATTTGATTCAAAAAATGACGCTGGAGGAAAAGGCGAGCTTATGCTCCGGCCATGATTTTTGGCACAGTGAAGGTGTGCCGCGTGTGGGGATTCCCTCCGTGATGCTTACGGATGGACCGCACGGTATCCGTAAGCGTGCAGAGAAAACCAGTGAAAAAGGCCATTCGGTGCTGAAGGGTGCGCCCGCAATCTGCTATCCCACGGCCTCGGCCACCGCCTGCTCGTGGGATCCGGAGATGATCTATCAGATGGGGCAGGCGTTGGGGGATGAATGCCGTAAGGAGCAAGTTTCTGTGCTGTTGGGGCCAGGTGTAAATATTAAACGCTCGCCCCTTTGCGGCCGCAATTTTGAATATTTTTCGGAAGACCCTGTTCTGGCAGGCGAACTGGCGGCGGCCTTTATCAATGGTGTGCAGAGCAAGGGGATCGGCACTTCCATCAAGCACTATGCCGCCAATAATCAGGAGACCCGGCGCATGACGGTGAATGCGGTTGTGGATGAGCGCACCCTGCGGGAAATTTACCTCGCGCCGTTTGAAATCGCTGTGAAAAAGGCGCAGCCATGGACGGTGATGTGTGCATACAACCGCTTAAACGGCGTTTACTGCGCGGAGAATAAATGGCTGCTGACCGATGTGCTGCGCGGGGATTTTGGTTTCAAGGGCCTCGTGGTAACCGACTGGGGCGCAGAGAACGATCGTGTAGAGGGCCTTTTGGCTGGCCAAGAGCTGGAAATGCCGTTCTCCGGTGGGGCAAATGACCGTGCGATTGCACAGGCGGTGCGCGATGGCAGGATTTCAGAGGATTTTCTCAATCAGATGGTTGACCGCCTGATAGACCTCGCCAAGAAGAGCGAAAAGGCGCTTGGCAACGAAACCTACGATCCGGAAGAACATCACGCGCTGGCGCGTAAAATTGCCGGGCAGTGCATGGTGCTGCTGAAAAACGACGGCGGACTCCTGCCGCTGAAGAAAAACAAGCGGATTGCCGTGATCGGTGAGATGGCGAAAAAGCCGCGCTATCAAGGGGCAGGCAGTTCTCTGATTAATCCGATCCGGCTTGACTGCGCCTATGATACCATGGTGCAGGAGGGCATCTCCGTTGAGTATGCGCCAGGCTATTCCACAGACCGGAAGGATAAAACGCCTGACGACGCCTATCTTGCCGAAGCGGTGGCTAAGGCTAAGAGCGCTGATGCGGCGATCCTGTTTATCGGGCTGACGGATGAATATGAAACAGAAGGCTGCGACCGCCGGCATATGCAGCTCCCACCACTGCACAACCAGCTGGTGGAAGCGGTTACAAAGGCGAACCCGAATGTGATTGTTGTGCTGGCGGGCGGCGCGGCGGTTGAGCTCCCATGGGCCGACGAGGTGCCGGCCATTCTGCACAGCCACCTCTGTGGGCAGGCGGGCGGTAGTGCTGTGGTGGATATCCTGTTTGGAGATGTGAACCCCTGCGGAAAACTCGCGGAAACCTATCCGATAGCGCTTTCCGACGTGCCGAGCGCTAATTATTTTCCGGGTACGGCGGTTTCCGTTGAATACCGGGAGGGAATTTATGTGGGCTACCGGTATTATGATAAGGCTGGGGTTCCCGTCCGCTTCCCGTTCGGCTATGGGCTGTCGTATACCTCTTTTGCCTACAGCGATTTGGTCCTTTCCACCTCCAGCATGAAAGATACGGATACGCTCACCGTCAGCTTCAACGTGAAGAATACGGGTGAAGTAGATGGCGCGGAAATCGCACAGGTTTATGTGGCTGATGTGGATAGCACAATTTACCGCGCGCCCAAGGAGCTGAAGGCCTTCCAAAAGGTGTTCCTGAAAGCAGGAGAGGAGAAAACGGTTACCCTCACGCTCGATAAACGTGCCTTCGCTTACTATAATACGCAGTGCGGCGATTGGCAGGTGGAACGCGGTGAATTCCGCATCCTTGTGGGCGCGTCCAGCCGCGATATCCGGCTGGAGGGCGGTGTGGAGGTGCAGCCCTCCACTGAAGCAGTATGCCCGGATGATAGAGCGATCGCTCCTTCTTATTATAGCGGCGATATCACCCATGTGCCGGATAGCGAGTTTGAAGCGGTGCTTGGCCATGCAATTCCTCCCAGCGAGCGGGATCCTAGTCAGCCGCTCACCTATACGAGCACATTCGAGGATGCAAAGGATGTGAGCAAGTGGGGCGGCCGCATCAACCGCCTGATGGGAAAATTCATTGATCCGGATTCTATGGCAGGGGGGATCGCCGTTCAGTCGCCTGTGAAGCTTTTCATTGCGGACAGCATGGGCGTATTCAGCCCCGATATGGCAGATGGCCTTTTGCTGATTCTCAATGAGGATCGATTTGCAAAGGGCATGGGGAAGATTCTCAAGGGCGTGCCCGGCGCGCTCAAACGGTTGCCGAACCTTATAAAATCCCTGTAGAGCGCAATATTCTACTTCCTTTGTGGCTCCAATCACGAGCGCCGCCTGAATTGCACGTTCAGGCGGCGCTGTTTTGCTTGGCTTCTCCTTGCTCATCGCAGTTCCGAATGCGATGATTGAGGATGCTCTTTTCGATACTGTGCCCATACTGTTTCAAACCAGATATCTGCCTCCGGGATCGGAAGCGGCTTTTGCAGCCGGCAAATATGGTCCTGCGTGATCAGCCTGTCTTGACTGTGCGCTGGATTTTCCGGCAATACGTTGCCTGAAGCGTCTAAATATAGAGCGCCTCCATAGCTGCCCATCGCCTCTCCCGCCGTTTCCATGGCGAAGAGCACGGCTTCCTGTGCTGTTAAGATATCAATTGTTTCGATCAGGGAGGCGAAGGTTCCGTCCGACGCAAGCATGTGCGGGATGTTGCGCAGCACCTCCCCGATTTCCCGCCGAAGCATCCGAATTTGCGGCAGGCAGCGGCGATTGGCGGCATGGCGGCTCATGGCCTGCTGAAACTTTTGCCGGATGAGTGCGTGGGAGAGCCCCTGTGCGCATTGATAGCCGCGCAAATCGTGTTGCAGGCGCTCCAATTCATCCGCCGCAATTGGAGCCGGTGGATGGCGCCTGCCGGTGCGCGCGATATGCTCTGCGGCGCGCAGAGAGCCAACCTGCGCGCTGTTGAGCGCTGTGCCGCCGGGGCGGTATGCACCGAAGGTGCCCGCCGCCTCACCCACGGCATAGAGGCCGGTAACGCTGGTTTGCCAGTTAACATCCACATCGGCTCCGCCGTTTTGGTGCTGGGCACAAACGGCGATCTCCAACATTTCGTTGGAGAGATCAATGCCGTGCTCCCGGTATAACCCAATCGCGGCGGGGTTAAGCTTTTGCAGGCGCTGATAGGGCGTGAGCAGAAGCGCGCCGGAATGCTCCAGATATTTCTTTGCTTCCTCCGGAATAAGACCAAAGCCGCTTCCCATCCCGCTTGGATTGCGTCGAAAATCCAGAAATACGCGCCGACCCTTTGCGCATTCCTGCTGGACGAGCAAGTCGATTTTAGAGGAGCCCTCCGCCTTCTGTGCGTCAAAAGGCCATTGGTAGCCCTTGAGAAAGATTCGGCCGAGCATTTCTGCCGGGTTTGGAAACGCTTCTGTGAGAAATTCGTGCTCGAATCCATCCGCCCCTACGCTCACATAGCGGGGCAGCGCCTGCTGATAGGAGCCGGAAACATTCCAACGGAATTTTGTGGAGGCAAGGCCGTATTGCCAGTGGTTGAGATTGACAAGGCGGACGCCCGCCCGCACAAGCATCCCCAGCGCCCCAATCTGACTCTCTGGATACACGCTATCCCAGTAAGCTGCCGCTTCGCCGCCGGTGGCGATCACGAGCTGATTGCAGTGAAAAATAACAAGGCCGGCGGCCTCGCTTTCTCCGGCTTCGTCGATGCAGGCCAGTCCGGTCACACGGCCATGCAATGTGAAAAGGTGAAAAGCAGTGAGCCCTTCCAAAATGGGAATGCCCTTTTCCAACACAGCGCGCTCCAGCGCTTCCGTCATATATTTTGACGTATACGGCCCGGCGGAGGTGGCCCGGCCGGAGTGATCGTGATCGGTCTGATAGCCGACGAATTCGCCGTATTCATTGCAGGGGAAGGGAACGCCGAGGTTGACAAGCTTCATAAAGCTGCGTGTGCTGCCTGCCGCTTCCGCGAGCGCGACGCCTGCGTTGACGCCACCGCCCGCGCAGAGATCCCTTGCCATTTTTCGCACGCTGTCCGGCATGCCGGAGGCGAGGGAAAGCTTGTAATACGTCTGCTTATCGCTGCCCGTGTTGCGTGAGGCGCCCGATAAACGCCCGCGTGTGACAATGGCAAGATCCCTGCGGCCGAGTGTGTACAGCCAGTCCGCGCAATTATAGCCCGCGCAGCCGGTGCCGACGATGACGGTATCAAAGGTATATTCCTGCATTGTTGCCGCCCCCTTCTAAAATTATAGCCGCCGCAGGTGAAAGCCACCGTCCGCATTGAGCACCTGCCCGGTGGCAAAATCGAGCTGCCCGCCCGCGAGCACGCTCACGCACTTGGCCACATCTTCCGGCTCCCCCATACGAGGGATAGGGGTCAGGCCGTTTGCAATCATTTCCTCATACTTTTGCATGACGGCACTGGTCATATCCGTGCGGATGATGCCGGGGCGCACCTCAAAAACCGGGATGCCGAATTGCGCCAGACGGTCTGCAAACAGCTTTGTCACCATGGAAACGCCCGCTTTCGATATACAGTATTCGCCACGGTTGACGGAGGAGGCATAGGCGGAAACGGAGGAGATGTTAATGATGCGTGGGTGATAATCCTCCTGCGTTTGAAGCACGCGGATCATCTGCCGCGCCATCGCCTGGCACATGAAAAAGGGGCCCTTCAGGTTGGTATCCAGCACGAAATCGAAGCTTTCCTCTGTGGTTTCCAGCAAATCGAGGCGGACTTTCGGTGCGACGCCTGCATTGTTGACAAGCACATCCACCCGGCCGAATTGGGAGAATATTTTGTCTGCCAGAGAACGAATTGCGAGAATTGAAAGATTGTCACAGGGGACATAATCAATGCCAGTATCGTCCATGGGCGCATCCGCATTCCGCCCGGTGACGATCACACGGTAGCCATCCGTATGCAGCTTTTCCGCGCAGGCGCGGCCGATGCCCTTGCGTCCGCCGGTGACGATGGCAATCTTTTGCGGCATATCGTTCACTCCTTCTTTTTCTATTGACTGATCGGCTGAAATTCAGCGTTTCCAAATAAACTTCTTGTTTATACACAGCAATGCGCCTGATAAAACGGCAGATAGGTTTCCCCATCGCGCACCACGCACCCCGCGACTGTGCCTGCGCGCATAAGGGCAGAGCACTTCCCGCAGGCGATGCAGGTTTTGCGCGCGTTGAAGCCCTCGCCATACAGCGTGTCGCGCGGAAAATCGGGGTAGGCGAACGCCATGCGCCCAAAGCCCGCCAGATCACATACGCTCTGTTCGACCGCGCCCGCTGCGAGATATGGAGAGAACTGCCGCAGGTAGGAGAAGCCGGAGCCGATCACACAGAGGGATGGGAAGGCTTTTTTGAGCTGCCCGATGCAGCCCAGCATGCGCGCCACGCCCTCCAGCGGGTGCTCGTCCGGCACATAGGGGCCGCCGTCGTAGGGGCGGTTCACATGTGGGTTGACATAGGGATTGCCAATTGTAAAATCGAGCATAGGAAGCCGCAACTCCTCATGCAGAAGCGTTACCAGCGCTTTCGGCTCCGTCAGGTCAGGCATGAGGCCGCCCGTTGGAGAAACGCCGAAGCCATAGGGGTAGGCAAAGCCGTCGTAGAGATTCACGCGGCTGGTGATTAGAAACTCCCCGCTGGTTGCGCCTTTGGCGGCAAAAATTGCGTTGCGCAGCAACCGGGTCCGGTTTTCAAAAGCGCCGCCGTAATCGCCCGGGCGCGTAAAGGCGGAGAGCATCTCGCTGAGCAGATAGCGGTGGCAGCATTTGATATCCGCGCCGTCGAAGCCCGCCTCCTGCGCGAGCAGAGCGGTGGCGCCAAAGGCTTCCTCCAGGCGTTTCAGCTTGTCATCGGAAACGATGCGGCTTTTGTCAATTGGCTGTTCTTTCTCAAATAAGGGATTGTTATAAGCAATCAGAGGGGCAGGCACGCCCTCCGGCTTGGCATAGCGTCCAGAGTGCGTCAGCTGGCAGATGACAACGGGCGCGAAACCGTTTTGCCGCATCCCTTCCTCTTTGATCTCCTCGACCTGTGTGCGGAAGCTGTCAAGCGTTTTTTTGTTGAGATAGAGTTGGCGTGGGTTTGCACGGCCCTCCTGCACGATGGCGGTGGCCTCGAACCAGATCAGCCCCGCCCCGCCACGCGCAAAGCGGCGATAGCGCCGCTGGGTAAGCGTATCTGGCCGTCCATCCGGGGTGCCGTCGCAGCCTTCCATGGGCTGGATGGCGATTCGATTTGCAAGCCGCAATGGACCCGCTGAGACGGGCTGCCGGAGCACGCGGAGCACCTCGCTCAGCGGCAGGGTGAGGGAAAGGCCGTTAGCCGCCTGCCGGATTTCATCCAGTGTGTGATAGGAGAATGTTTGAAATTTCATTGGCATTTTCCTCCCGCTTTTTTCTAAGTAACAGTATAACAGCTTTTTCGCTCTTTGTATCGGTTTTCTTTTGCGCTGAGGGCTGGAATTGACAGTGAAAAATGGGTGTAGTAAGATGGAACTATCTCATCATGCGCATGAGGGATTGCAATTTCAAGTGATAAGAAAGAGGGAAAGAGTAAAATGAAAAAACGACTTCCAGCATTCCTGTTGGCGGCGATGCTTGTCGCTTCTTTAGCGGCATGTTCCGTCGGAGAGGGAGAATTGCCGGAAACGGCAGGCTCTTCGCTGACCAACGGACAGACTGGGGAAACAAATCCGTCGAGCAAACCGGTGGGCCTTACGGAACCATCCACCATATTGGCGGCAGAACCGTCCAGCGCTTTGACGACAGAAAGGGTTCCTGCATCGAAAAAGCCCGCCGCCACAGGTGCTGCCGAAAAAAACACGGCCAAACGGGCGGAAAGCACATCGACTGCACAGAGCGCGCAAAAGACGGCTGCTTTTACTTTTTCTCAAAAATTTCCGTTGGAAATAGTGTGCTATGGCGCCCGGTTTCAGATTACGGACGCTAAAATTTCAGCTGTAGAAATGAGCGGAGACGGCTGCTCCTTCCAATTTCGTTGCAGCGCCAAGCGGCTTGAGGATGGGATTGCCGGTGCAAAGAACTGCACCGTACGGATCAAATGGCTGGACGAGAATGGAAAACAGGTGAAGGCCACTACCGCGGGCGTCGGCATGCTTGAGGTAGGCGAGAGCGGCCGCGGGAATACAACGCTCGGCATGAAAGCGTCAGAGATGCAGTCTTCGCCCAATCACCGCTTTACTGTGGTTTTGGAGGGCTATGGTACTGCACAGTAAACGCAACGGCAGCGTTTGGGAAAGGAAGGAGCAAAATGAAAATTGCCTTGCTATCGGAAGAACCCCAAAATTTGCAGCGGGTGTTTCCAGAGGAGCTGCGGGAAAGGCTCGCGGCCTTGGGCGAGCTGTACGGCCCGGTGCTCTCAAAAGCTACGTTGGAGAAGCATAAGCGCTTTACATGTGACTGTGAAGCGATTTTTTCCACCTGGGGGATGGCGCCGCTCTCTACGCAGGAGATACAAACCTATTTTCCGAATCTGCGGGCCGTGTTCTATGCCGCGGGAACAGTCCAGTATTTCGCTCGGCCGTTTTTGGAGCGCGGGGTGGAGGTGTTCAGCGCATGGCAGGCGAATGCCGTTCCGGTGGCAGAATTCACCTTTGCGCAAATTGTGCTTGCGGCAAAGGGCTATTTCCAATCAGCAGGCCGGTGCAAAAAGGGCTATTGGAGCGCGCAGCACATGGCGCAGAGGCATCCTGGCAATTACCGATTGCAGGTTGGTATCGTCGGGGTTGGCAGCATCGGGTCGCTCGTGTGCGAACGGCTGAAAACCATTGACTGCGAGGCGCTGGCCTATGATCCCTATCTAAGCGAGGAGCGCGCGCGTGCGCTTGGGGTGCGCCTTGTGAGCCTGCCGGAGCTTTTTTCCTCTTGCGATGTGATTTCAAACCACTTGGCGAATAAGGAGGAGCTTGCGGGGATTTTTCACTATGAGTTGTTTTCCCGGATGAAGCCAAACGCCACGTTTATCAACACCGGCCGGGGCCGGCAGGTGGTGGAAAAGGATCTTGCCCGCGCACTACGTGAGGAGCCGGGCAGGGCTGCGCTGCTCGATGTGCTCACGAAAGAGCCGTATGCGCCGTGGAACCCCTTGATGAGGCGGAAAAACGCTTTTTTGACCCCGCATATCGCAGGAAGCATGGGGCGGGAGGTTTGGCGCATGGCAGAATATATGATTGAGGAATTTGGCCGCTGGTCCGCCGGGGGGCAAACGCACTATGGCGTGACCTTGCAAATGCTGGAAACAATGGCGTAGGAGGCAGAGGCATATGATTGGCTTAACAAGCATCACCTTTCGAAAGCTCACCTGCGAAGAAATCATCCGGCTGGCGCAGGAGAGCAGGGCAGAGTGCATCGAATGGGGCGGTGACGTTCATGTGACAGATGAGAAAACCGCCCAAGAGGCGCGGAGGGGCTGTGAGCAGGCTGGGATTCAAACGCGCTCCTACGGCAGTTATTATAAAATTGGAAGCGGGCAGTTGGATGCGTTCCAAAAGCTTTGTGAGATCACCTTAGCGCTTGGCGCACAGATCATCCGCGTCTGGCTGGGAGAACAGGGAAGTGGAGAAACCTCCCCGGAAGCGCTTACCGGCCTTGTGGAGGAAGGAATGCTCCTTTCTGGGATTGCGGCGGAATACGGGTTAACGGTTGCCTCGGAATTTCACCGGAATACCTATAATGACACGCGGGAAACCTGCCTTGCCTATCTCAAACAGTGCGGCATGGAAAACTTGAAAACCTATTGGCAGCCGATGTATGCGGGGGAGGATTTTGAAAACCTGCGCGCCGTAGCGGGGCAAACGGAGGTTGCCCATCTGTTTTGCTGGAATCAGAGCGGGTCGCGCCGCTATCCTTTGAAAAAAGGGGAAAAAGAAATCGGTTTGTTTTTGCGGGAGTTGCGGGCGCAGGGCTATCAGGGAGACCTTTTGCTGGAGTTTGTCAAGGGCGATTCGATTCGGCGCTATCGGAAGGATATGCTATGCCTGAAACGGCTGTGGGAAGAGGCTGCCGAGCGCTGAATCAGCCCGATAATCACTTGACAGCGCCCGCCTGTTTTATTATAATAACAACATTGCGTTATTTTAACAACGCAACTGCTAACAACTGCACTGCCTCATACGGGGCCTGAAAGGATGGTAAAGATGCCGCAGGAGATTTTATTAACCTATGACGGCCTGCATGAACTACAGGCGGAGCTGGAACATTTAAAAACCGTCGGGCGTAAGGAAGTGGCGGAAAAGATTAAGGTGGCACTTTCCTTCGGCGACCTGTCGGAAAACAGCGAGTACGACGAAGCCAAAAGCGAGCAGGGCAAATTAGAAGCCCGCATTGGTGAAATCGAGGCGATGCTTGAAAATGCCAAGGTGCTTGATGAAGATGCGCTGGGCACAGAGGTGATCCATGTGGGCTCTAAGCTAAAGCTCAAGGATTTGGAGATGGGCGAAACAGAGGATTACCAGATTGTTGGCTTTGCACAGGCGGATCCGGATATTGGCCTGATTTCAGATGAATCTCCGGTTGGAAAGGCGCTTTTAGGCCATCGGCTGGGCGATACAGTGGAGGTTGAGGTGCCTGCCGGTGTAATATCGTTTGAGGTGCTTGAGATTTACCCCAACGATTATAAAGGCCGCTGGTCTTAAGTAAAAAATAGCCTCTGGCAAAGTGCGTGCGGCCGGTTGGCCGTATCTCTATGATCCCGCGGGGTAAATTGGTTTTGCTTTGTTACTCACTTCGTAATAAAAAATATTAGAAAGGGCTGCTGCGAAATGCGTTTCATTTTGCGGCAGCCCTTTTTTGCTTTTGAAAAACATCCCGGAAGGAGAACGATAATTTTTACGGATTTCGGTTAGAAGAATAAGATTATTTACTGTTTTTTGGAAAGTGTCGCTTTGTTCATAATTTTGTAACAAAATAAGCAAATTTGTCGAATACAATAATTTCAAAGATGCTGATGCGTATTTATTGTCGCATTTGTAATGAATCAATTTTCAATAAATTGCAGAGGTATCTCAATGATATTAGGAGGAGGAAAAAACATGCTCAGTTCTATCTTTTCACTTGTAGAGGGGATTCTTAGCTCGGCAGGCGCGAGCGCTGAGGCCCAGAATATCGTTTCCACGGTATTCGACAGCATTCTCAAGGGCATCGGCATTTTTGGCTGATTGAGCCGGATGATAGCAAACGGCGGCTTCCTGTGTGGGCAGGAGGCCGCCGTTTGATTTGGAATTTTATAAAATATGGAAGTCATACATACTCCCGTAAAACACCGCTGTCTACCATCAGGGGATTCACGTCGAGTGTGACAATGTCCCCCGGGCGGCAATCCACACCCGTCACGTCAAACACAACATTTGTCAGCCCGATTCGGCCCGCGAGCGGGACACGCTTGCCGTTGAGATAACCGTAAATTTGAGTATCGCGGAAAAAATCCTTCACCGCATGCACCAAATGCCGCAGCTTGTCCACCGGGCGGCAAAGGTCGTTTGCCTTAGTTAGCCCAAAGCCGTCTATGTGCCCCACCGGAACAACGGCGGCAACCATATCGCGCGGCGTGCGGTAGAGATCCGCATAGCCAATGTTGGAATCCTTGGGCAAGTGTTTCACGCTGGTAATTTCGCACTCCATGTGGCCCACGCGCTGGAACCCCCACTCGTTTGGCACCGACAGCCTGCCCAAAAAGGCAGAGCCGATGCGCACTGCATCGAGCCGGGTTTCCGGGAACCGTAGCGCAGCGGTCGAATTGGCCGCATGCTTCATGCCGAGCGCCATGCCTGCCTGCTCAAGCTTTTCCGTCATCTCCCGGTAAACGCTCATCTGACGGTTTACAGAGGAGGGGTCTTTCCCAAAGGCATTGGAAAAATGCGTGAAACAGCCTGTAATTTTTAGATGCGGCAACCCTGCGCAGAGCTTGGCGATTTCCTCCTCCTCGCCGGGGAGAAACCCATACCGGCCGAAGCCGGTATCCAGCTTTAAATGCGCCTCGATGACGGCGCTGCGCCTTTGCGCTGTTTCTTCCAGCAGGAGCGCGCTGTCACGGGAACCGACGCAGGCCGTGATGCTGCGATCAATCAGAAGCTCCGCCTCATTTCCGTCTGCCACAGGGCTGAGCAGCAGGATCGGGCAATCAATGCCCGCATTGCGCACAGCGGCGGCTTCCTCTGGGCGGGCGGCGGCAAGCAGAGCAATCCCATTGTCAACAAGCTCGCGCGCAAACTGCACAGTGCCCAGCCCATAGCCGTTTGCCTTGACCGTTCCGATAACGGGAACGCCCCCCATTTCTCTTTTGACGATTTCAATATTGTTGGCCAAATAATCCCGCTCTACGACATAGCGCACGGCAAAGCCTCCCTTTCTGACACATCCACTTTAAATCAATAAGAAATGCCGTTTAAAACGGCATTTCAGGCTGTTGAAAAAAGGAAAGAGAAGAAAATGTAGAAAAAAACATTGTTGCGAATCGCCTGTTTCATCCATATCTGAATGCGGCCTTTTCTCTGCCGGTTGCACAAAACAGGCTGCTTTTTCAACGGCCTAATTTTGTTCTCATTTCTTTTCCGCTAATTTACGCTTGACGGTGCGCAGCTTTTTATAGACCTTTTCGCCGCAGGTGACTAGTTGGAAAGCGAACGGTTTGATCACGAGATTCATCTCGCCAATAAATTCCGTCAGTTCGCCGCTGAATCCCTTTTTAAAGCGGTAGATGCCATAAAGGGGGTTGCTTTCATCAAGATAACCGGATACGCCGCGAAAATCGTAAATACGGCAGCCGGTTTCGATTGCCCAGCGGATCATCTCCCACTGGACTAGGTAGTTCGGCATAACGTTGCGGTGCTCATTGGAAGATGCACCGTAGAGATACCAAACCTTATCGCCATAGTGAATTGCAAGGGAGCCTGCGATGGGCTGGCCTTCATAATACGCCAGATAAATGCGCGCATCCTCGCCGAAATTCTCCAGAATGCTGCGGAAATATTCTGTGGAGCGAATGCCGAAATCATCGCGCTTGCCGGTTTCAATCATGATTTTATGAAAATCCTCTGCTGCCTCAGGGCCGCAGATTTTCACTTCAACGCCCTTTTTCTTAGCCACCCGGATATTATAGCGATGCTTGGAAGCAAAAGCGCCGAACACCTCATCCTCTGTTTTGCCCTCCACATCAAGGCGGAAAACAAAACGCGGCTGAATGGTTTCAAAGCTCTGTGTGGTAGAGTCGACGGTAAACCCAAGGCTCTTGACAAGATTGGCGAACTCCGTATCCTCTACTTTGATATCGGTATCCATTGTTAGCACATAGGCGTTAAATTCCTTGCCGACCTCAACTGCCGCGTCCACAAGCTTTTTGACCATAGCGCGGTCATGCGGATCGCAGACGGGGCCGCGCGGGCTATACATCAGGGAATAGGGCATGCCCGGCACCTTGCGGATTAAAAGCGCCATGGTGCCGTCGATTTTGCCATCTTCTCCGCGGCTGATCACGCCGCGCCACTGCCAGTTTTTTTTGACGCCCGCCCAGGGGCTTCCCTGCATGAAACTTGCCTTATAGTGGCTTTTTACAAAGGCGTCGAATTCGGCCGCTTGCTCACGTTTGATGATTTCCAAGAAAAATGCCTCCCATGCTGCATTTGTTGTCACTTTATTTCCATATGAATAGGGCTATTATAATCCAATCGGATATCGTTGTCAAAAGGAAACGGAGCCGGAAAATGCTTCTTTGACAGTGTGCGTGGTTTCTGAAGGATTATGCGCAGGCAGGGCGGCGGTTTGCATGCCGGCGAAAACGCGCAACGAGGGTCGGGTAATTAAAGAGCGTTTGCCTTATACTATCTTTTGAAAGGTGGAAAGAGGATGGATTGGGATAAAATTGATGCGGTGCAGCGCATGCAGGATTATATCGTATCGCACTTGGATGGTGAGATCACTCTGGAAGCGCTCGGGCAGACTGCCGGCTACAGCTCCTTTTACTGCATTCGGATTTTTAAGGAGTTGACAGGCAAAACCCCGTTTGACTATATCCGGGCGCTGCGGCTGACCAGAGCGGCGCAGACACTTCGGGATTCCGGCGAGCGGGTGCTAGATGTAGCGCTGGAAAGCGGCTTTAATTCGCAGGATGGATTTGCTCGCGCCTTTGCCCGGCGGTTTGCCATTGCGCCGCGGGAGTACCGCCGCGCATTGCCGCCCGTGAGCTATTTTACCTATTACCCAATCCGCCACGCCTGCCTTATGATGGCGGAGCAGCAAGCTCTGCCACAGGAAAGGATGGAACAAATGATGACGCATGAAAGAAATAACGCATTGCAGCCGGAACGCCCGGCCCACACGGTGCCAGGCACTGTGACCGTCACCCGCGTGGAGCGGCCTGCCCGTAGGCTAATCCTGCTGCGTGCCAAGGAGGCGGCTGACTACATGACTTATTGCGGCGAGATGGGGTGCGATTGGGAGGGCTTACTCAACAGCATCCCCGAAAAGCTGGATCTCGCCGCGCTGCTGACTTTGCCTCGCCCTCTTATCCGTCCCGGCACCTCTGGGTGCGCGGCCGGCGTTGAGGTGCCGGCTGATTACGCCAAGCCCCTTCCCGAAGGTTATGAGGCGCTGGATCTGCCGCCGTGCACAATGCTTTATTTTCAGGGGATGCCCTTTGAACGGGATGAGGATTTCTGCACGGCAATCGAGATTGTCGCAGAGGCAATCGCCGGCTATCCGTTGGCACAGTACGGATTGGAGCTTGATGCCGATGCGGCGCCGCGCTTCAATTTTGGCGCGGGGGCGAAGAACGGGGCGAAAATGGCCCTTCCGGTCAGGCAGGCCAAAAGCGCTGATCATATATAAGCCGCCAAAGCGCCGGCGATGTGATTGCGGGATTTCATATTTTTCGGTATAATAAAAACGCTTTTTATGAATTTAAATAAAGGGAAGGCGTTTTGATTGGAAGACACTGCAACAACATTTGGCGACCGGATTGAATCAATTGCACAAGGGGTGTGGCATATTGACGACGCACACGCGCAGTCGTTTTATCTCATTGAGGGAGAGAAACGCGCCTTGGTAATCGATACGGGCATGGAGGCTCGGCCGCTTGCGCCCGTGCTGAGCACGCTGACAGAGAGGCCGCTCGTGCTCGCCCTGACACATGCGCACCCTGATCACATGTACCATGCGGATGAATTTCAGACCGTCTGCCTTGGAAAAGCGGATATTCAGGCGTGGAAAGGCCCGCTTAAGCTTGCAACGGATGTGTTGGTCGGCATGCGGAAATTGCCGAAGAAAAAGTTCCCGGTGGAAACCTATGTGCCAGTGACCGGCCACACCAGAATTGACTTAGGCGGTAATGTAATTGAAGTGATCGAAGCGCCGGGCCACACGCCCGGTTCGGTGCTGTATGTGGATCACAAGCACCGCTGTGTTTTTACAGGCGACGCGGTGGGCAGCGGCATGTTCGTTTTGATGGCGCTGCCTGGCTGCCTGAAGCTCTCCGATTACCGGGAGAGCCTTGCACACCTGCTTAAGGCGTTGGAGCCGGTTTCGGATTACCGGATGTATGGCGGGCACCTCAATCAGGAGCATGGCGCCGGCGAACGGGGGGAGAGCTATTACAACCCCGTCACCATTGAGGTGGTGCAGGATCTTTATACGCTCTGTGGCAAACTGCTGCAAAAAGAGATTTTGCCGCGGGGGAAAGGCTTCCTCTGTGCGCAATATGGAAGAGCGGAGATTCAACTGCGCAGGGATCAACTGCGCTGAAGGGGTGGAAGCCGTGCGAATTCAAACATTGATCGAGGATACGAGTGGGAGCAACACGGAGCTAGTGTGTGAACACGGCCTGAGTTTTTACCTGGAAACGGCGCTCCATAAAGCGCTTTTTGATTTGGGCGCGAGCGGGGGCTTTTTGAAAAATGCGCGGGCGCTCCGGATTGACCTGACGCAGGTGGATACCGTGATCCTATCCCATGGGCACAACGACCATGGCGGAGGGCTGCGGGAGTTTCTCTCCGTGAACAATAAGGCAAAGGTGTATGTGCAGGAAAGTGCCTTCGAAGGCCACTATTCCGTATCAAGGGGAACTCTGCACGAAATCGGGCTGGATCCGGCGCTGCACACGCATCCGCAAATTGTGCGTGTTTCCGGTGATATGCGGATTGACGAGGAGCTTTTTCTATTTTCCAGCGTGTCGCAGCGCATCTTTTGGCCACAGACCAATGCCAACCTGATGAAACAGGAAGGGCAAGGGCTAGTTCCGGATGATTTTCGCCATGAGCAGTATTTGGCCGTGGCGGACGGTGACAAGAATATCCTTTTTTCTGGCTGTGCACACCGTGGGATCGTCAATATCATGGAGCGTTATTGCACGCTTTTCCACAGAGCGCCGGATGTGGCGGTGACTGGAATGCATTTGACCAGCCCGCGAACGGGGAAATGCGAGGATTACGCGGTGCTGGAACGAATCGCGCAGCGGTTGGCGGCTTATCCAACTCAATTTGTAACGGGCCACTGCACCGGTGAGGAAGCCTATTGTGCGCTTAAGCAAACGCTGGGCGTGCAGATCGAGTTGCTGCATACAGGAGATATCATGCTGGGGTCCGAGGTAGGCGCAATGCGCTAAAAAGGGCCTCCAGCCTGTCCGTTGCTGTAGTTCAGGGCGTTCAGGAAACGTCGGCTGCGCATGGCCCACTAGCGGAACATCGCTGCAACACTGGTCGGTGAAAAAGCCTCTATTATCCTACCGGATGGGCAATCAGAAAAGGGGTGGCTGCAATGCAACGCGATCGATGGAAAATAGGCCGGAGGGTTGGTGCTTGCTGCATGGTGCTCGCTTTGGAGGCGCTGTTTTTACAGGCGTGCACCGATCTGCGAGTTGTCCGCCGGGAAATGTATGCTGTCATTGTGCAATGCATAAAAAACGAGATCCTTGTGGAGCCGGAGGAGGGGAGCTTTGAACGGCATTCGAGCAACCGGATTTATGTGCCGGCTGCTGAGGCAAAACTATTTGATGAGCACAAGAATTCCATCCCGTTTGAGGAGCTTCGGGATGGCGACCGCGTAAAGGTGGTCTATGATGGCGCTATTTTGGAGACTTACCCGGGACAAATCGGGAACTGCTATGAAATCCACCGGGTCGGGAGAGCGGAAACTTCCTCTGCGACGGAATTGTAAATCATCTTAAAAACCGCAGGCATCACAGCGCCTGCGGTTTTTCTATCGCTATTTAAAGAATCGTAAGCAGGTTTAATCGTAATATTAATTGGGAGGCACTACATCTTGTGCCTCTTTTTTTTGACCCTACAAGAGTATTAAAAAATAAGTGCTATTTTGCAATAAAGCATATTTTTTCATTTGAACGCTTGCATTTTTTAGAGGCAGTTAGTATAATAACACTAAAGTGGAGCAAAAAAGAGCAAAGTGGAGCCAAAGCCCACATCATAATTTGCAGGGGAGGGGAATGGAGATGGCAGAATTTCCAGCTGACGCCACTGTAGACACTGCGGCGCCGGCGGAACCCATGCAGCTTGCGCAGATAGAAGAAAAAAAGCCTGCGGAATTCAAGGGCTTTTTTGAGCATGGGCTGGATGCCAAAAGCCGTTTGTTTATCCCTGCAAAATTTCGGGAACAATTGGGCCCTTCCTTTACCCTTTGCTTTGCTCCGCATGTTCCTGCCCTGGTGCTGTATCCGGACGAGGTCTGGAAAGAAATCTCCGAGCGAATCAATGCATCTCTCTTTGATGAGAAAATGCGCAAGGTGCAAAGGCGCACTATGAGCAGCGCATTTGATATTGAGGCGGACAAGCAGGGCCGTATCACGATCCCGGCCATTTTCAAGCGCTATGCAAAGCTTGAGTCGGCGTGCATCATCTCCGGGGCGGGCCGCAAGGTGGAAATTTGGAATCCGGATGCGTGGTACGAGGAGTTTACACGTGAGCTCGACCTGCCGGAGGGTGAGGATGATTTTGGCGTTTCCTATGATTTTGGCAGTGTGCTGGAGCGGTAATGCCGCTTTCCGAAGCAAAGACGATATGAAGATAAAGGAGCTTTTTCCGCCATGGAATTCTCCCACAAGCCTGTTTTATTGACCGAGGCAATTGACGCGTTGGAGATCAAGCTCGGCGGTATTTATGTGGATGGCACGGCGGGCGGCGGCGGCCACTCCGCTGAAATCGCGGCCCGGCTCTCGGCAGGCGGACGGCTGATCTGCATCGATCAGGATCCCGACGCAATTTCTGTTTTGCGGGAGCGGCTTGGCTCTTTACCGCAGGTGACCATTGTGCAGGAAAATTTTGCCCGTCTAGATACGGTGCTGAGCCGGTTGGGTATCTCTAGCGTGGATGGCATTCTGGTTGATCTGGGCGTCAGCTCCCACCAGCTAGATACGCCGGAACGTGGATTTTCCTTCCATGCGGATGCACCGCTCGATATGCGGATGTCCCAGCGAGGGCCGACAGCGGCGGAGCTTTTGCGTACGCTGGACGAGCGTTCCCTTTCGCGCATTTTGAGCGAATATGGAGAGGAGCGCTATGCCCGAAGCATTGCGCGCAATATTGTGCGCACCCGTGCGCAGCAGCCGTTGGAAACAACGCTCGCGCTCGCCGAGCTGGTCAAAGCTTCGATCCCTGCCGCAGCGCGGCGTGAAGGGGGGCATCCTGCCCGACGAACGTTTCAGGCGCTGCGCATCGCAGTTAACGGCGAGCTGGACATGCTGTCAACCGGGCTTGATGTGATGTTCGGCCTGCTCAACCCGAGCGGCAGGCTTGCCGCCATCACGTTTCACTCCCTGGAGGATCGGATGGTCAAGCAGCGGTTTGCCTCCTGGTGCGAGGGATGCGTTTGCCCGCCGGATTTCCCGGTCTGCGTTTGCGGCAGAAAACCGCGCGCACGGCTGCCATTTAAGGTGAAGGGGCCTTCTGCAAAGGAGCTGGAGGAAAATCCGCGCAGCCGCAGTGCCAAGCTCCGCGCAGTGGAAAAAGTTGGCGAGTAAAATTTAAAAAGATCTACATCAAATCTTATTTTTAATATAGAAAGGAGACCGAACCATGGCACAGCGTACATCAGGCGGCGCGTATGATTTTGCGCGTTTTGAGCGCGCGCAGGCGGCGCCGCAACGTGTCCCGGCCCGGCCGCAGAAAACGCCCCGAAGGCTTACCAAAGTACCCGAGCCGCGAAAAGACGCGCTCCAGCGCCAGCGCGAAAATATCGACTCCTTGCGCCGAACGGTAAAAACCATCCTGGTTTCCGGCCTCCTGATTTCCCTCTTGGGCGGGATGCTTTACAGCGAGGTTCGTCAGGATGAGTTGACGCATGCCTATCGGCAGCTTGAAAACCAGATGGCAATCGCTCAAAGCGAAAATACCCGGCTAAATATGGAATTGAGCGCGAAGCTATCCCTTGATAAGGTGGAAGCCTATGCCCGCGAAAAGCTGGGTATGGTGAAAAATGATGCGCCGGTTGCCTGCATCAATATCCCGCAGGATAACGAGGTTCTTTTGGCCAACGGCAAGAGCCGGCAGTCGAATGATGCCTCTGACACTGGGAATGCGGCGCATCAAGATAAGGATGCCGGAAGCGCCAAAACGCAATCCTCTGCCGGCGCGAACCAAGAGGCGAAAAAGCCATCCGCCGGATCGGCATTCAAGGATTTTTTGGAATATCTCTTTTAGCAGGGCAATACCTATGAATAAGGCGGCATCTGATTCCGGCCGGAGCGGCCGGAGCGTTGCAGACAGAATTTGATGCGGTGAGCTGGCTGACGCCGCGCGGAAACAGGCTTTCCGTGCGGCGGCGGTGCGGCCACCGCTGTTTCGATACAAGCACGTTCATCCATGTGAATAGTTTGAAAGGATGATGATTTTCATGAGTAAAAGACCTTCGCGCCATATGGTGCAACGCGCGGTCGCCGTATTGGTGGCGCTGCTTTTCGGCGTTTTCGGGATGGATGTTGCAAGCCTGGTGCGGATTCAGCTGATTCAGGCGGATGAATATCGGAGCAAGGCGGAAAGCCAGCAGCTCAGCGATACAGAGATTCAGCCGCAGCGCGGCCTGATTTACGACCGGAATAAAAAAGTGCTCGCCCAGAGCGCTAATGTTTGGCTTGTCTACATCAATCCCTCCAAAATTCCGAACGACAAGGTGCGTGAGGCGATTTCTGAGGGGTTGGCCGAAATTCTTGAAATGGATAAGGAAACCATCTTAAAAAAAGCGCAGAAATCAAATTACGGCTATGTGGCGGTTAAAAAGCAGATAGAAAAGGAAATGAAGGATGCGGTTAGCGATTTTATTTCCAAGCACGATGATGCGCTCAAAAAAATTGATCAGAAGAATGTGCCCGATGATCAAAAGGATGCCTATTATGCCGAAATTATTTTTATCGACCCGGATGTAAAGCGCTATTATCCAAACTCACACCTTGCTTCCACTGTTTTGGGATTCACTGGAGCGGACGGTGTGGGCCGGTGGGGGCTGGAGGCAAAATATAACGAAACGCTTTCCGGCACGCCGGGGCGGATTCTGACGGCGAAAAACGCCGGCATGGATAGCATGGATACGCCGTATGAAACAACATATGACGCCAAGCAAGGCAACTCTCTCGTGCTTACGGTTGACGAAGTCATCCAATACTATTTGGAGAAAAGCCTCGATCAGGCGCGTGTGAACGCCCAGGCGAAAAGCGCTTATGGGATTGTGATGGATGTGCAGACCGGCGGCATCCTTGCCATGGCCACAAAAGGGGATTTTGACCCAAACGAGCCGCACACCATCGCAGACAAGGAAACGGCGGAGAAGCTCGAAAAGATTACGAACCCGGAGGAAAAATATCAGGAGCTTACCAGCGCGCAGTATACGCAGTGGCGCAACCGCGCGATTACGGATACCTATGAGCCCGGATCTGTTTTTAAGGTTGTCACGGCTGCTGCGGCAGTGGAAGAAAACGTGATCCCGGAAAACTTTACCTACACCTGCAACGGCGTGATCAACGTGGCGGGCACAAAAATTCACTGCCACAAACGCGCGGGCCATGGCACGGAGGATTTCACCCATGGCTTGATGAATTCCTGCAACCCGTTTTTTATCACAGTCGGCCAGCACCTCGGCGCGGAGAAATTTTATAAGTATTTTGAGGCTTTTGGCTTCACGGAGAAAACAGGCATCGACCTGCCCAGTGAAACGGCGCCGGTAGAAGGCCGTTCTTATCATACGCTCAAGCAGCTTGGCATCGTGGAGCTTGCAAGCTCCTCCTTCGGCCAGACCTTTGAGACCACGGCGATTCAGATGCTGACAGCTGTTAACACCATTGCCAACGGCGGAAAGATGATGAAGCCTTATGTTGTTTCCTCCGTTTTGGACGAGGAGGGCAACACAATCTCCACCACACAGCCCACAGTGAAGCGCCAGGTTATTTCAGAAAAGAGCGCGGCTAAGGTTGCAGATATGATGGAGCATGTCGTCTCCGAAGGCACCGGCAAAAACGCCTATGTGGCCGGCTTCCGCTTGGCGGGCAAAACCGGTACGTCCGAAAAGCTTGCAGGCGGCGGTAAAAAGGAAGGCAAGTATGTCGCGTCTTTCGTCTGCTTCGCTCCGGCAAACGATCCGAAGATTTCCATGCTGATCGTAATCGACGAGCCGGTTGGCCAGATCAACGGCGGTCAGATCGCAACGCCCGTTGCGGCAGAGGTGGCGGAGGCAACGCTCAACTATCTCAATGTGGATCCACAATATACCGCCAAAGAGCTGGCAGATCTCGGCGAGGAAACGCCGTCGGTCACAGGGCTGTCCGTCGCCAAAGCGCGCGAAGCGCTCAGCGGCTTTAACATCAGGACGGTCGGCGAAGGCAAAACAGTCGTCAGCCAGATGCCCGCCGAAGGGCAGCTTATCCCCAAAAACGGCGTTGTCGTCCTATACACAGATAAAACCTCTGAGAAGCGCAAGGTGACCGTGCCGGATCTGAGCAATAATCTGAGCGTGGCGGCAGCCAATCAAAAGGCGCTGGAATACGGCCTGAATCCGAAGATATTCGGCAACTCTTTGACCATGGGGGAATCTGTTTCCTATAAACAAAGCGTAGAAGCGGGCACGCAGGTTGACGAAGGCACCGTAGTGACGATCTATTTTAAATCCAATGTAGGCGTTAACGACCTGGCGCAGGATTAAGACTGCGCCATGCGCAGAGATTAAGACTGCGCCATGCGCAGAGATTAAGACTGCGCCATGCGCAGAGATTAAGACTGCGCCATGCGCAGAGATTAAGACTGCGCCATGCGCAGAGATTAAGACTGCGCCATGCGCAGAGATTAAG